>Ga0102589_1001244_pt1 | contig 36724 bp, 44 predicted proteins | sample AraplaMF_Col_mLB_FD_76858 | JGI IMG/M metagenome (GOLD analysis project Ga0102589, IMG submission 76858) | Arabidopsis root microbial communities from the University of North Carolina, USA - plate scrape MF_Col_mLB | ecosystem: Host-associated > Plants > Roots > Endosphere | place: USA...
TATTATAATACCAAACGGATAAAGGCAAAATTAAAAATGAGCCCGGTACAATACCGGACTCACTTTTATCAAGCTGCCTAATGAAATAACCGTGTCTAACTTTTAGGGGTCACTTCACTATCATATGGGAGCATTGGCTTTTTTAATTTATAACGAAAGAAATGCTGAATCTCTTTCCATGAGCTTAAGATTGTAATTTTCACGAAAGTCACCTTTGTTTACATAATAAAATTACCGTTTTCCAGTAGATAGACTACAATATTACTCGCATCTTGAAACTCCTAATGCTAAAAATAAAGCTGCTAAGTTTGCTGTAATTGATATTTTTAACGTGATAACATCACCTACTTTTGCTACTAAAAACAAAGCTCCGTTTTCTTATAAAATGCAAGTCACCGACAATTGCAAGCCCATTAGCCCCCTCCTTTCAGACACGTAACTATCAATCTATGATTTCGATAAAATTTACATCTTCTTTTCTTTATATACGGTAAAGAGTTTGGAATTTACTAAAGAAAGACAATTTTATTATTTTATATCGAAAGCATGTAATTTCTAATATATTCCTATATAATCAACAGAGTAAATCTTACAAATGGAGGTATTAAAATGGCTTTTTGGAGTAATATTAGTGCGATTTTATTTTTAGTGACTCTTATTCTACTAATCTTATGTATCATTTCACTTTTTAAGAAAAATGGGAAAGCAATGAAATATGGTAGACCGGCAGTTATTTGTTTGATTATTTCACTTTTAGTATCAGCAACAATCACCACACAAACGAATCACCCAGTTATTGGCTTTTTCGCTAATTTATGTTTAATCCTATTTTTCTTTTTCCTCGTTCTAGCAATTTTATCTATTATTAAAAAAACTGGCATGGCAAAAAAACAATTTTTAATTACAGGTGGGTTGCTTATGGCTTTTGTTGTATTAGCTACTATCGCAACCCCTTCTACTGAAAAAGTCTCAGTAAAAGATAAAAAACTTGCAACTGAACAAGAAGATAAAAAAGATGTAGACAAGAAAAAAGAATTAGCAAAGAAAGAAGCAGACGAAAAAACTCAAAAACTAGAAGAAGAGCAAAAGCGTCAAGCTGAAGAACAAGCTCAAAAACAACAAGAAGAGCAAAAGCGTCAAGCTGAAGAACAAGCTCAAAAACAACAAGAAGAGCAAAAACGTCAGGCTGAAGAACAGGCTCGCAAACAAGAAGAAGAGCAAAAGCGTCAGGTTGAAGAACAGGCTCGCAAACAAGAAGAAGAGCAAAAGCGTCAGGTTGAAGAACAGGCTCGCAAACAGAAGGAAGAACAACAACGTCAAGCTGCTGAGCAAGCTTCACAAAAGAAAAGTACTGTAGCGTCCGCACCTACTAGCAATCAAGGGGGGGCTAATGGACAACCTTTCCAGAATAATCCTAGTGATGATAAAGAAACAAACACTTCTTGTAAAGGACAAATTAAAGGAAATGCTAATTCTAAAAAGTATCATGTTCCCGGCGGGCAATATTACGATTCTACAAAAGATAATATAGTTTGGTTCTGTTCAGAAACTGATGCCAAGGCAGCTGGTTATGTAAAATCGAAAAAATAGACCTTGGATTATTGAATTTTAAATCTTGAAATTCCTATTCCAAAAATTTGAGACGTATATTTTCGAATCTGCCCTAACTGCTTTCAAGCTTAACAACAATTCGTTGCATGGTTGCAATGAGTTTTCTCCATATAAAAAACGTTGGATGACAGCATCATTCCTATCTGCCATCCAACGTTTTTCTTTTATTTCAAATATTCCTTTCTAGAGAGATAGAAAACAAAACATACTACTTATTTACTAATTTGAACCTAAATTCTGCTTTGTTATAGGTACATTTTTTTCTACAACATGAAATCCTTCGTTTTGCATTCTACTTTCGAACAAAACCTTCCATGCTCTTCCTAGAAAATATTAGTTTACAATATTTTTTCAATCTCCTTCCCCAACTCTTCCTGCTTCGTCTGCGGCGCAAAACGATCTATCACTTTTCCGTCGCGTCCTATTAAAAATTTCGTAAAGTTCCACTTTACCGCCTTCATGCCAAGTATGCCCGGTGCCTGATTTGTTGCGCGCTATCACACCTTACATCAATTTTCGCAAACATCAGAAAGGACACACCGTAATTTAATTCACAGAAGTTCCCAATGGTGACTTGTATAGAGGAGCTAAATGGTATGGAAGCGCAACTGGTCCTACTATATTGGCTGTTGCACAACTATTCGTAGGAACAAAAGAAAAAATAGTTTATGATGAATTAAAAAATATATGGACTACTTATCCTGTAAAATAAGGAATGATGAATTTGAAAAAAGAGTTTAATAAACAAGCCTTTTTAGAAAAGAATGGAGAATTTTCTAAAAGCAAATTAAAAGATTTTTTGATATCAGAAATTGAGGAAGATACGTTAGAAGATACTATTACATTTTTTAAATGTGAAATTGGGAAAGAAAATGAAAAACTAAAAGAGGATTTGTATCATGGTGACAAATATAATGGAGTCATACTTGATGGAAATCAATATTTAATAAAAAAAGAAGGAAAGCAAGCAATAATTATTGATGCAATATTAGAGGAACACTCAAAAGAGACAAAATTCACAAGGTTTGAATTACCAATCGATACCCTACTATATGTTATCATCAATAAGGACAAAATTTTGTAAGAATTATAATGCCCTATAAATTTAAAATAAATACTACAATTCCTGAGGAAATGACTTCGGCTTTTCCATGACCATACGGATGATCCCCATCAACAAGTTGGTTTAAAATTTTCATTATGTCATTTGTTACGAGTTCCATCTTATGTGCTCTATTTTTGAAATCAATAAACACCATCGAATATCTCATATCATTTTCCTTTTCTACTAAACAGTATTTTTGTTCAATTTATCTCTCTAAATACTTTCTCGCATTCTTCTGTAACTAACCTTTTAGAAAAAAATTAAATCCGTAAAGTTTTTTGCATTTTGTCCAAACACAATTTCTACTTCTCAAATAGTATAATATAGACCATTAAAAATAAGGAGAGTGACATACCGATGGCGGATTCTTTTTATTCCCATGATAAGAAGTATTATAAAAATCAGCACCACTCGTATTCAAATCGAAAAAAAAGTAAATGTTTTGTTGAAACTCATACAATTGCCGGTGTGGGAGAAAATCTATCTGGAAATATCCCCTTAACCATTACTATATTACCCGGAGCTCCTCAAACTATTTTCGAAGATTTTACTGATAATCATAATAAAACCTTACTTCAGTTAACAGTTCCTTTAAAAGAGCTTCCTATAACTGTAACTATTCAATCAAGAAGAACTAACAGACCAATTACTGCAACCATTCCTACTGGAGTTACAAGGATTTTTCAAGTAGAAGATTTCGAAAGCCTAACTGCCTCAACAGCTAGCCCTAATCCTGGGTTTTTTAGTGTTTTTATCAAAAAAACTTTCTGCATTTGCTGTAATGATCGAAATGATTCTTGTGATGAATATTATCATGAGTATGACCACAATTGTTAGAGTAAATCACCAAAAAGATTCCTTGAAATATAGGATTCTTTTTTTCTTCATAGGATCATCGAAGCCTCTTCCAAGCCAATCAAAACGCGCTTGGAAGTACTCCTTAATACAAGGAATTTTAAAATCCTGCTGCTTCTCTAGCCCTAAACAAGTTTCATAAAAATTAATTAAAAAATCCTCGTCTTTAACACTCTGTATTTCTTTCAACATACAAGCAGTAAATTAGACAGAGACGGCGATGGTGTTGCATGTAAAATATATATAAAAAGAAGCTCATATTCGAGCTTCTTTTTTACAACACCCTTTCAATCTCCTTCCCCAACTCTTCCGGCTTCGTCTGCGGTGCAAAACGATCTATCACTTTTCCGTCTCGTCCTATTAAAAACTTCGTAAAGTTCCACTTTACCACCTTCATGCCAAGTATGCCCGGTGCCTGCTCCATCATATATGTATATAATGGATGCGCGCTATCACCTTTTACATCAACTTTAGCGAACATTGGAAAGGACACACCGTAATTTAATTCACAGAAACTTGTAATCTCTTCTTCTGTGCCTGGTTCTTGTCCTCCAAATTGATTGCATGGGAAACCTAAGATTTCAAACCCTTGCTCTTTATACTTTTCATATAAAGACGTATTGGAGATTAAGTGTTTGCTAGGCGAATGAAGGCGGTATTTTGGTAGGGGCGTGACCAAGATAGTGACTGACTAATTAATCGTAATATTAACTAATAGATTTTAATCACAAGACGTATGATATCTGTTTCCAACCTTATCGCGTAGGGCTTCCTGCGCTTTTTATTTTGGTCACCGAAGTCACCATGCTACCTATTCCATTGCTAACCAATCGAAATATATTCCGTTGTTCTCCTCTAAATATTCCTTCCGTCTTTCTTCCGTGAATTTCGCCTCTAATATTCTATAGAAATAACCGTTAAATGACGTCTTAATACGATTGGACTTCTCCGCAAATATAGTCTCTTTAAATGAACGAATTGCCTCAGGAATTACGCTTAGAATTGATTTCTGTAATTTACTTCGTTTGTATGCAACTTCTACTCGTTTGTATAATTCGTAAATCTTATTCGCTGAGCCAAAGAATGGTAACACAGCGTTTTTAAATTCAGTTGGTACTACTTCCGGTGTAAATGTTTCGTCTAGATCGTCTAGTGTGATTTCTTTAGTTTCTTTTCCCTCGTTAACTTTATCGTTATATAATAATTCCTCTGCTGACGTATTATTTACGTTTGTTTTGTTTTTTAATTCTTCTAGAGTGCTAGATTCAGAGGACTTAGTTTCCCCTTCTGATTTCGACGCTGCAACCGTTGGCTCTTCTACGTTTTCATCGTTTCCCCGCGGTGACAATTCCGGTAGGACATCCGGAGTGACAACCGTTTTTATAACGTAAACATTGTGTCCGTTTCCTCCACGTAATTTACCTTCTGTGCGAATTGTTTCCTTACGTTCAATCACTCCGTACTCTTCTGATAATACTTTTAATGCACGACGAACTGTACGAGTGCTGATCGTTAATGATTTGGCAATCGTATCGACTTTTAAGAATGATACTCCAACAATTTTACATGAGTGACGCGCTAGTACCTTTAATACGTTAACTGCAGACTCCGCTAATTCGTGTTTATGCTTGTACAAAAAAGCACGTACAGATTCGTTCAGCGCTTCGATAGTAGAGAATGATTGTAACGTTTTATACTGTGCGTAATTTGCTGCGCTTAACACTTCTACTTTTGCCTTAGACATTTACGTTTCCCTCCGTTTCAAAATATAAGCGCTAACTATCTATCTATACGTGAATTCACGTAGTTAACGCCATGAGTTTATAAAATATAAGCGATGAACATATCGATTAAAAATAGTAATGATCCGATAATAAATACACCATAATACCAAACACAATCCGCCAGTGACTCGAGCCCGAAATACTCGTTAAGTTTATCCACACTCAATTACCCCTTTCACATTACTTATTACGTATGTGTAATTCGTTATTAATGATTCCATATTACACTTGTGTAATTCGCAAGTCAATAGTTATTGACGAAATAATTACGAAACTGTAAGATGTAACTAAGGATAATTAGGACGGAGGTACTACTATGAAGGTGACACCACGTTTATCGGAGATTTTAGCGGAACGTAACTTACGTCAAAAGGATTTAGCAGAGATGGCTGGTACGACAGAAGCTACGATTAGTCGTTTTAGTCGCCAATCTCGATATGAAATCGAAACACTGATCCGCGTTAGTAATGCATTAGAATTAAAAATCGAAGATTTATTCGTTGTGGAGGACGCTGAGTAAGCGTCCTTTTTTATTGGAGAAATTTACCGTTTAGTTTGATATACTTGTATTAGAATACAAAAACGGGAGTGAGCTAAATGAGAAAGAAATGGTTGAGCGGACTCGGATTAGTTATCATCGGGGTGTCACTCGCACTTGCTACTGGATGTACTCCACAAGATAAAGAAGCCGCATCACAAGCGAAGGTACAGAAAGAAGAAGAAAAAGCGCAAAAGCAAACCGATAAAGAAGCGGAGAAACAACGTAAGCAACAAGAAAAGGAAGAAAAAGACGCGAAGGATAAAGCTGAAAAAGAACAGAAAGACCAAGAGAAAGCTAAGAAAGACGAAGAAAATAAAGATAAGAAGTTTAAGGAAGGTATCGAAAAGATTGTTAAAAAGACTATCGGTAAAAGCGACATAGAATCAGTTGAGATAAATACAAACTACGACTTACCAGAACCAAACAATAAAGTCGTATTGCTTAATTTAAAAAATGCTAATGATAAAGTTCTTACATGGAATGATACTACGAATATACTAAAGAAATTATCGAAGGAAAAAGAGATTCAAAAAGTTATCTTTGTATGGAAAGCTGAATTAACGGATACATATGGAAATAAGATAACTGACCCAGTTATGAAAATGAACATAGATCGAGAGAACTTAGATAAGATTAATTTCGATAACTTCGACTACAAAAATATACCTAATGTCGTTAAAGATTATTGGGAGCATCCCGCATACAACAATAAATAAAGAAAAAAAAGACCGCCCGTAATAGGCGGTTTTCTCATCCGTAATTATCCTTCCAACTCCGCAGCCATCTCGTCCAGCACATTCGCCTTCAAATAAAGAAACGCTAACTCTTCTTCTCTCGACATCCCACGCTGAGAATCCATCCCGTCTAACAACATCCACTCCGCATCCCCTACGATATTTCGATACCGTAGCTTGTCTTCCTCGTAAAGCAACATCGCGGCCATTTCCTCCGTACTAGCTATCGTCAGTTGCCTTCCGGATTGATCTACGTAAAACACCGAAATCGTATCACTAGCTCGGTAGATTTCGAATTCATATGTATGTCTGCCTCGTTTTACCTCTACGTTGTACCACATTAGCTCCTGCGAACCGTTCACTGTTACTTCGTATAAGTTCGAATGTGTTTGCGTCATTATTAAGACCTCCCCCTTTACGTTATTTTATCGTTGTACCTCATGTAAAATTTTAACAAGTAGATATTAACGTAGTGTAAAGGACGTGTGAAACTTAAATATAATTTTATAAACATTATCTTAAATGATATATTTTTTCTTTATTTAAGTATTTACATATTTATCCTTTCGGTTCATAATTTCAATTGGGGAAGGAGGAAATATATGGTTCAAATTAAGGTTACACCTGAAATGCTAGAAGGAGTCGCAAAACGAGCTTATAGCACAAGACATGCGTTAGAATTAACACATAAAAAATTATGCGATCAAATTGACCATCTGTGCTATCAATGGGCGGGCGCTTCTAGTCAACATTTCGTTCAAATGTTCAATGATGCAAAGCCGAAAGCATTTACCTTTATAAATGGCATCGCAAATGTGGAAGAAGAATTAAAACAAATCGCTGAGAAATTCCGTACCGCAGATACTTCATATGACGGAAATCTAGTTGACGGAAAGGTTTCCGATGATAATATTGAAGAAGGTGCGACGTGCGGTCCACTTTCAAATGCTAACGATCCAGTGAAGCAAGAAAAATCTATATTTGAGAAAATAGTAGATGGAGGTTGGTCTGGTGCTGGTGAAGCTGTAACCGATACAGTAGACGGTTTTAAATCTTTAGGTGATGCAGAAACATGGGAAAACCTCGGCAATTCTCTTTTACATCCTATCGACACACTAAAAGGGATGGGGCAGGCAGTCTCTGAATCTTGGGATAAAGATGTTGTCAACGGCGATGCAGAAAGCCGTACAAAATTCTTTACATACGGATTGACTCAATTAGCTTTCGGTGTCCTGGGAGATAAAGGAGTAAGTAAAGTTGTTAAGGTAGCAAAAGGAGCAAAAATGTCACAAGGAATGACGGAACTTCCACAGTTATTTAACAAAGGAGACAACTTTGCTATTGCTGGTGGAGGTGGTTTGCGATTTGGATTGGATACACCTGATTTTAAACAAGCTGAAGATACTTTATTATTCTTTAATCCGTATAAATCTCACCCTAATTCTATTTATAAAAACAATCGCACCCTTGAACATATCTTCCATGGGAATTTAAATAAAGACGGGGACGCTGGTGGTTATCATCATGTTAGTATGATGGGCGAAGGAGAAATTTTAAGGATCACTAAACAACCTAATAAATACGGCGTATATGAAGCAAAAGTTGCAGTGAATGGAGTGGTAAAAAGACCAACTTCCACATTTTTCCCAGATGCATGGGATAGAACACAAGTTTTGAATTGTATTAATGAAGCTTATCAAAACGCTCAATTTGTAAAAGGATCTACCAATACATATATCGGTAGATCAGCAAACGGAATGAAAATTCAAATGTTTATTGACAAATCAACCGGTAGGATTATATCAGCATTTCCAATCTATTAATAGGAGGATATATAACTATGAAATATAGCTATGAATTTAGTAAAGGACCTTTTGATATATTACTTATTAACTTACCTGAAGAAATCGCTTTAGTTGGTGAGTTTTTACGATCTGATGTTCATGGTATAGAGTGGATAGAAGAACTTGATAAAGTTTTGAATAAAGAAATTGATTGTGCAAATTTCGGTGGCAACTCTTGCGATTTGGAAGTTAGACCGGATTTCACTATGATTACACATCGTTATGTGGAAGATGAAGAGTACACTTGTAAAATTGAAACAATTGAATTAAAGAACTTGATGTTAGTATGGCTAGAAGAGTATGAGAATTACTTACAAAACCTTGATTCCAACTAATGTATAGTATTTATTAAATCCGACTCAGCGTAAAATGAGTCGGATTTGTTATTACTTCACATTCACATATGCACCACTAGCCGTAATGTAATACGTATTCCCTTTCGAGTTGTGCACTTTATACTGCGGTGAGCTGTTTACGTCAACCTTAGCGTCGATAGTAAATCCGAGCCCTGCGTCAACTGTACCGGCTACGTACGCTTTGTCCCAAGTCGCTTTTGTGTAGTAGTTTAGGTCGTTTACTTTCGATACGACACGTTTACCTACTACGTTAGTATTCTCGTTTACATTTCCTTTATCATAACGAATATAAGACGAATCATACTTAACCCATTGGTTGCCGCCTAAGTTTAACCAGCCGTTAGACTCAGCGAATACTTTATACGCTTCACCTTGTTGTAACTTACGAATCACACCGTAATTAGTACCAGGACCTTTTCGTAAGTTAACGTTAGTTCCTTCGATGTATGCAACTCCGTTAACTGGCGTTACAGAAACGCTAGGCGATTCGACCTCTGGTTTAGTAGGTTTTTCCGGTGCTACGACTGATACTTCACCGTTATCATACGCTCGCTTCACGTCAGCGCGTAATTGTGCGATAGATACGCCGTGTGAAGCTAAATAAGCGCGTGGGTCTTCGTGGTCGGTACCTCCTAGTTTATGCGTTACATCTTCGTGAGTCCATAGGCCTTTTTCGACCGTTAAGTCGTTGTCTTTCAGAATCTTCGCTAGTAATTTAACATAACGTTCATAGGATGCTTTAAACTTTGCTGGATTGCTAGTCTCAGATAATTCAACGTGGACAAATCGTTTGTTTGCCGCTGATCCTGCACCGTACGCGATATACTTCGTATCGGCTATTTGGATTGTCTCGTTCCAATCCGTTGCGAAATGCACGAATGCGTTATGCCATGTACGAGCTTCATAGTTTCTGATGTTAATGGCAGGCGCTTCCGGAGTGGCGGTCGAATGAGCTACGACGCCTTCATATGCACCGACTCCGTAACGGTATGCTTGTTTAGGTAAGTCCGGGATTAACATACGGTTGATTGTTAACGCATCGGCAAACGCCCCTCCTATGAACGAAAAAAAGACTACCATTACGGTAGTCATCGAGATAAATAGTTTAGTTAAGCGATTCATTTCGTTCCCTCCTTCGTATTTAAAATCTGTTTAATTTCCGTTACGTCTTTCGATAACGTGCCGAAGGCTTGTGCTTGCGTTTCGATTACTTCCTGGTTCTTCTCGATAACCGCTTGATACTTACCTTCGCGCTCCTTGCTTTCTTTACGTGAATCGAAAAATAGCCAAACAAAAAGGACTGCTAAGAGTCCTTGTGATAACGCTAATTTAAAGATTTCTTCCGGCATAAACATCGTCTACCTCCTTTCGAAAATAAAAAGCCCACTATTGTGCGCTATCCGTAATTAAATCTGCTCTGCCATTGTCGGTTAAGTATTTATCAATTCTGTCTTTATAAATCTTAAGCTTTGTAATAACAACAATATACGTAAAAACTCCATCAATCACTCGTTGCGCCATGTACTCAGCCATTTTACACCAACTCCTTTTTATTAGACGTTACATGTCACTAGTCATAATTAAATCGTCCAAAGCTTTCTCAGTTAGTTCCAGTTTCTTTTTAAGTTTTTCTATTTCTGAAGGTTCTTGTGGTTTCGGTTTGTTCATTTCTTCTAATTCTTCTTCTGTAATGGTTTCAATCCACTTTTCACCGTCCCATACAGGCTTGTAATAAGCTGGAACAGGAACTTCCGTATAGCATTCTGGATAGTTATAAATTTCGGTGTAACCATTAGGAATTACCTCTTGATAATGCAAATCAATCGTTTGATATTGTAAGATGTCTTGATCGACCTCTTTTTCTTGATACTCCTTGTTTTCATCTAAAAACGTATGCACAGTCTTGATTGTTATAATTTGAGGAATATCAACTGTTCGTGTTCGATTTTCTAATTTATTTAGCGTTTTATATTCAGGAATTACTAGTTTTGTCCCTGTGTAAGCTTTCGTTTCCTTGTCATACATGTATACTGTTTTCATGTAAACTCTCCTATTCTTTTATTTTAAATAATATACGTAAGAGTAAACGACCAGTTTTTTAATGGGTTTGTCCCTTCTGCAATCCATTCACAATGTACAGAGCCATCAGTTCGAAGTGTAATAAACCCTGTGTTTGTATCTAGGTTGTTTAACACATAAGTTGCCGAAAATGTTAAATCACTTACAGGACGGAAATTTGCTGGAAGTGAAGCGATAATGTGATTATTTTTCACACCTACTACATTCATATTGAGGCATACTGTATTTCCACTGCGCTTTATTTTTGATGTTTTACCAGATTGGTTTGTTACGCCGTTGATTGGAGTGATATTAACCCAATCAGTATCTGTCGATTGTTTTACTGTGCCGTTTACTTCTAAATTACTATCAAAACGAAATCCTGTTGCAATCTTTGACAGAACATTACTTCCATTGAGTTGTAATGCGGTAGTTGTAAATTTCCATCCGTTAAGAGTTTTAAGTAAGTCATTTAACGTTACATGCTCTTCCCACCCAATCCAAGTACCATTGTCGATGTAATTTGTATAAAATTTGTTTTGATAATCTTTCGCAATAACAAATCCGAAAGTTGGGGAATTTATAAACGAGATACCTCGCCAGGATTTAGCATTAGGTGTATTACCTTGTACGCTGCCATGACAATAAATTGTGTTTATTCCTAGTCCTCTAGATACAATTTCATCAAGAATGTTTTTGGTAGCATCACTAACCGAAAGTAACGCACCACCCACATCTGTTGTGATTTTTGGTACTTGAACATTATTTGCAGCAATCAATTGCTTTAGTTTTGTAATCTCTGCATTTGTAGAATCTATTTCTTTTCGATAACCTGCTACAGCTTCAAGAGCTTTGTCAAAATCAGAAAGATAATGATTCAGTTCAATATTTCCTTGCTTCACATCACGACCTAGTACAATTTTTAAATCTTGTGTAGAAAATCGCTCCGTTGTACTTTTTTCGAACGCAAAATAAGCTGCCCACACACTAGGAGTAGATACAGCTTCCTTCGAAAATGTATATTCAAATATTCCTTTTACTGCATCAATAATAACTGCATCGTCACGAACAAAATGACCGGATTGATTTGCTGCTTCATATTTTGCATCATACCCTGTTAAATCAACGGTTTTACCGTATTCTTTGAGGTGTACAGTTACTTTTAATCCACTTTTATCATTTTGTCGAGAGTAAATCGTCTTTGTCAGTACCGGATTTGCTAAGTCAATTATGATTGTCTCATTTCTCATTATTTCACCTTACTTTCTAACGCCGCTATTCTCGATTCTAGTGCTGATATTTTGCTGCGCGTCTCATCAGCAAATGCATCTAAAGACCTTCTAAGACTATTGTCTCGTGCAATCGACTCATCGTTAACTCTATCAAGGATGTTACTTAAATTGGTATCACGAGCAACGGAATCAGCATTCACACGATCCGCTGTCTTTCTTACATCATCAAAAGCTGCATCAACAACTTTTACACGCGCCTCAAAAACTGTGCGAGTTGTAAAATCGCTAAAAGCTACTCCATTCCACTTTGCTGCCCACACTTCAGCCCATGTCCAAGTTGTTGTTCCTAAACTTCCTGTACCTGAAGTTTTTGGAGCGAAAATCGCACCGTTGTGTCCTCCAATATTATCAATCGTCCAAGATGTCCCTTGTAGCTGCGAGTTGAAATATGACGATTTAGTGAAGTTAATTGGTCCTGCAAAATCGCACCATCCAAAGAATTTACCATAGGCATGAGATTCAAAGAATGGGGCATTTATCGCAACATTGCCCGATTCACCATCCACAAAGATGTTATTTCCTACAGAACCATTTGATTCACGAACTCCAATAGCCAGCGATGCTTTTGGGTTTCTAATTCTTTCGATTGTCCAATACGTAATTTCTCTACCATCAGGGCCAATCGCTTGCGAAATAGTGGAAGCTGGTGATCCGGTTAAACTGTAGAATTCAATCGATGACTCATCAAGATTGATACCAAAACGATTATTAATAGCCTTCATGATTCCCGCTCGAATGTTATTAGCGCTAAGGAAACCAACAACACCTACAGAGGCTACAAGCCCTTCATATGTCAATGCTTCTTTGAATGTGTGCCCACCATCACGACTAATACCAATACCGGCACTGTTAAACGCCACTATGTTATTAGGATTCTTAGGATCAATAGCAAGGATTCCATTATCGAAAGTTAGAGAAGTCTCTGCGGATTTAATTGCTGCTGAAGCACGTTTCACACCATCGTCTAATACGTTGTATTTTACTTTTCCATTATCATCGATAACTTCTGACATCGACTTATCAATCGCCGATGAAATAGCGTCCGATAAATCTTGTTTCATATTTGACAACGTTACTTTCGTTGCGATTGGCTCTAAGTTTTCATCATATTCCTCTTCAATTGCTACGATCCGCGTTTCAATATCGATATTCATAGGTTCGTAAATAAGAAAGATTCGATCTCCCTCATTCGGGATAATGTAAGGATATCCAGCTTTTCGTAAATCAACGAAATCAATCGTAATGCTTACAAGCGGTGTATCTTGCAAATCATTACGTAAACGTTCATCCAGTCCCTCTGCCGTTGTATATCGATCGTCGTCTACAAATGGCGCATCGATTTTACCGAAAATCTTCATGTTCGGACTTGTGTATTCGCGCATTAATCCGTCCTTACCATAACCTCGAATATAGGTTGCAAGATTCGTAGTATCAACAACGCGTTCAAATGTCTTTATATTGAAGTTATATCTGAACTGGAATTCAGTATCCTCGCCTATTCGATTACGGAAGGTAACTAAGTCTCCTCTAATCGTCATTTCAGCTTGATAACGTTTTAGCGCTTTTTGGAGTAAAGATAATTTATTGTCACCACCGAAATTTTCCCAGCTTTTTGCGTAAAAAGAGTCAACTACGGCTGTTTTATACTTAGTTCCTTCGAAAATAAAATCTAATGCCGATTGAAACATCATACTTCCAGATCGTTTTTCATATTTCTGTTTCCCCATTAAATCGACATAAAACTTATGAATAGCTTCCACTTGTTTAAAGTACGTACGTCCCGCATTTCGTTCTTTAAGTATTTTTATTACGTATTCCTCATTCTCAAATTCGATAATCCCTTCCTCTTTAGTTAAAGGAAATGAGAATAGATTTTCTTCACAAGGAAAAAGAGAGAAGCTCAAAGTCTTCTCTCCGTTTATTAAACGATTGCGGGTAAATGATTTAAACCCTACCAATGGCTCTGAGTTACCTTCGAGGTCTGTTACCATTAACATAATTGTCACCCGCCTTTATAGATAATAAAAGTTAAAATCGAATTGTATTTCGAATGGTTGCGTGGTTCCTGATAATTGAAATTCATTCCAACCAGGCGCTAGAGTGATAAGCTTTCGATTTGTATCTCTAAAAATACTTAAACTGTTCTTTGTACTACGTACCCCAGCCAGTAATATCGTATCATTTGCACTTGTTGTCTTGTTATATGACCACACATCGCCAGTTGTTATGTTTTTTATCGACAGGTTACTAGAAGGTCCTTTGAATTTTATAGATAAAGGAATATATCTTGGGTTCACTTCAACGCTCCCTGCATTTAAGATGTTGAAATACGAGACGTTGTGAATGTACTTCAATTCATTACTCCAATCCAACCCCATACCGTAATGTGCGTCTTGTGCATAAACATCGAAATCCGGCATTAAAGTATTTAGTGTCGAAATTGCAAATGGTAAAGATGCTACAAATTCCACATCAAAGAATCCATAAAAACGTTGCTGATCCATTTCGAACGAATCGTTACACTTAACTTTCCAACGTTTATAAGGAACTCTTAAATCAGTTAGATAAAACTCCTCTTCGCTTCGGAATATATGAAATACTTCATCACGTTCGATTGCATAAGTATCCATATTTTGCGCCTTTAAATAAAAAGAGCAACTAATTTTCCGTACGTCGTAAGTCGTACCTAAATCAATGCTGCCTGGTCTACTTTCTATGGATTCCGTTGTGTGCTTATATATGGGAGCTGATACTAGAAAGTCCCTTGTTGTAATTCCAAGTTCTTCAAGATCATAGCGTGTCCCATCCAATCTTTCTACAATTGTATTCATCATCGACCTCCCTTCATATAAGACTTCAGCGATAGTCTCTCGCTCTGCATATCGTCAATATACGGTTGTGTTACTCTAGCGATCTCATATCCGTCCATCATAATTACGTTTTCAATCGTCATATTCCGTTTTGCATTCGCTGAGTTAGTATTCGTATTCACACCGCTCATTGCGTATGCTGTAGGTGATACTGACTGCGCAACGCCAGTGTTTATTGAACCATTATCCACCGCTAACATCTCCGGTTTCATCCAATTCGTCATTTCTCCGGACGTACGTAGTACCGCCCCTTTCATCGAATCAATACCGATTATCCAACCCTTCATCATATTGACGCCGATCATGTCGCGCATCCAACGTGAAGGAGAATGTATGTCGAGGATTCCGGATATTTTATCTTTAATACCACTTCCGAGTTCTTTTATCTTTCCCCAAACTTCGCCGAACATCGAACCGATACCGTTAATCAATCCCTTAATAATATTTACACCGATATCAAATAAATTGACTTCCCTCAACGTATCGATTATCTTTCCACCTAGTTCTAGCGCCGCACTTCCTAGCTGTCCTAAAAGCGATAGAATACCTTTGATGAGTGCCTCGATTAATTTAACGCCCGCTTCTAAAAGCTTCGGTAAGTTCTTAATTAATTCGCTGACTAAAGTTACGATTAGTTGAAGTCCCGCTGCTATTAATTGAGGGATTACTTTAACGATACCAGCGATTAAAGCCATAAGAATCTTTACGCCAGCATCTATGATTTTCGGCAAATTAGCAATCAATGTTTCTGCGATTTTAGCTATTAATGTTAACGCAGCGTTGATTAATTGAGGTATTATTTTAACGATTCCCTCGATCAACGCCATCAGAATCTTAACCCCTGCTTCTATGATTTTCGGTAAATTCGCTAGAATCGTATCAGCTACTTTCATAATTAAAGTAACTGCCAAATCGATTAATTGCGGTAGCATCTGCACAATACCGTCAATCAGCGTAGTCAATATCGAAACTCCTGCGGAAACAATTGCTGGTAGATTCGCAGTAATCGCGTCGATTAGCGTGGTAATTACCGTAATCACTGCCAATACGACCATAGGTAGCGCTTGTGTAATCCCGGTAATTAGCGAGGTCAGTAGATTAAGCCCTATTTCGATTAGTTTCGGTAAAAATGACATCAATCCGTTAACAAGCGTTTCTATAATCGTTACTGCAATCGGAATTAACGAAGGGATTGTTTGGACGATTCCAGTGATTAACGTAAGAATTAACTGTAGCCCCGTTTCAATAAGCATAGGCAATACTTGTGTAATTCCGGTAATTAGCGATTGGATAATTTGCATTCCCGATTCAATTACTAAAGGTAAATTTTCAGCGATTGACTGCATTATCGTATTAATTACGCCTACCATCGCTTCAAGTATCGAAGGTGCCGCTTGAACTAAGCCATTAACTAGGTTCATAATAATCTGCGAACCAACTTCGATTAACTGAGGTAGAGTCGTAGTTAAAAATTCTGCTATGGAATTAAAAACATTTGTAATCGCTTGTACAATAATCCCTTTATTCGCGTTTAGATACTCCGCTATCGCTGGTAGATAGCGAGATACTGAGACGATGACTCCTGGAATTCCTCCAATAATAGCGCCTGCAATAGACGGACCGATTGTTTTAAAAATCTCGCCTAGTTGGCTGAAGTCTCCGGAAAACGCCGCCATAATAGCGGATTTCAAACGATTGAAACCTGCGACCACTGCGTCAATTGCTGGACCTGCGAAATTCATAAATGCCGATGATAATTCGGTAACTTTCGATTTAATAGAATCCCAAGCGCTATTGACCCCGTTTCGAAAAGCTTCGTTATGTTTATATAATTGTACTAACGCTGTACCCATCGCCGTTAATGCCATGATTACTATGCCGATTGGTCCTGTCAGAAATGCGAATGCTGCTCGTAGGGCAACCATCGCTGCGCTAGCTAATTTTGCGACTGTTGCGCTTTTTCCTAACCAACCAACCAACATCCCGAATGCTCCTATAGTGCTACCTACAGCACTAATAATGAGTCCTAATACAGCCATAAAAACAGTAAATGCTGCAACAGTCGTAGCTACCGTCGCGATAGTCGTCCTCATTACAGGAGACAACCCATTGAACCAATCTGCTAGCGCCTTAATCTGACCTGCTACAACCGAAATTGCCGGTGCTAACGCATCTGTAAATGCACGGGCTGCTACGTCAATTGACGATTGCATTTTTACGATTGCACCCGCCCAACCTTCAAGCATTGAATCGGCTGCTTTTTTCGAGGCCCCATCAGATTTAACAAGTGAATCCGTTAATTTATCGATTTTTTCTGGTCCTGCCGCTACAAGTGCCATCATACCAGAAACTGCCTCTGTACCGAAAATAGCCGCTAGTGAAGCGCCTTTTTGGGCGTTTGTGTAACCGTCCATCCCTTTCGATAAGTCTCCAATAATTTGACTCAACGGGCGCATGTTGCCCCCTTGATCCGTAATAGATACACCAAGTTTTTCGAGTTCGATACGTGCCTGTTTCGGGGGTTTAACTAGACGAAGCATTGATGAACGTAACGCTGTACCAGCCGTCTCACCTTTGATACCTGCGTTAGCCATAATACCAACGGATGCTGCGAGCTCTTCCATCGAAATACCTAACTGTGCTGCCGGACCAGCGGCATATTTAAAGGCGTATTGCATATCGCCTACACCCGCTGCCGTCGCATTAGCCGCCATCGCAAGTACGTCCGCTACATGTCCACTTTGTTTCGCCTCCATACCGAAAGCGTTTAATGCGGAGGTTATCGTATCGGCTACCATTCCGAGGTCTTCACCGGAAGCGGCTGCGGCTGATAGTACGCCAGGTAATGCTGCGGTTGCTTGCGCCGCATCGAAACCTTTCGCACCCATTTCGGCATAGGCTGCCGCTACTTGTCCAGTTGAATACACTGAAGATGTCGCCATCTCTAAGATATCTTTCTTAACTTGGTTATACGATCCACCAGTGAGTACCGCTGCTTTACGGGTTTGTTGTTCGAACTCCATTGAGTCTTTGATCATACCACCGAATGCCCTAGTGGAGGCGTAAGCAAGCGGTGCAAAAGCCGTTGTCATACTCTGTCCTACCGCCTGTACTCTCCGCCCCATTTCTTGCGCCTGGTTCCCCACGTTTTGAAACGCCCGCTGCCAACTTGAATAGTCTGGCGGTGGTGGAGGCGGAGGAGGTGGCGGTGGTGGTGGAGGACTTGGTGGTCTAGGCGGTGGAGGCGGCGGTGGGGGTCTGTTAATATGCCTAAAGAACTCGTCCCATGCCTGCGTCGCCTGTCGCAAATTCCTTTGTAAGTTAGATATATCCGCTAATAACTGTACTTCTACACGGTTTTGACTAATTGTTACTCACCACCCTTTCCGTCTTGACTTCGTAATGCTCGCTCGATGTCGTCGAATAAAGCTTCGTTAGCATGTATCTTTTCGGTTATGCGTTCACGTTCTTTTTCATTTGTCTCTACCATACGAGCATTTCCAGGACGTTTATAGATATCACCTAAACTCTTAACCTTTTCACTTTGGGCATTTCGGTTGAATAACGCCTGGATACTAGCAATCTCATAAATATCTAAGAGTCGTTCACGATATCCAGTAAGCATAATGTGATACTCTTTGATACTTAATCGTTTTGCTCGTAATGCATCCATACCGAAATACCGAAAGCAATCGGATAATAAGTCATCAACGTTTATTCGTACAGGCTCTCGAATGATTTCTTCTGATCCTCCGGCATGCTCGCTAGTAACTTGTCCACTGTCTTCTTGAAGAAAAAACTGTTAAGTACGACCGCCTTATTTACCTTTAAAATGTCGTCAAAGGATAATTCTTCTGACATTAGTTGACGTTCAATTTCTGCCTCGATATCTTTACGTGTAATACCTTCACCTGTATGAATTAGAGCGTAATAAACTACATCTACGAAATCTTCAAGACCTCCTTGCATCGCCTTTTGCACGAATTCGAAAGGTCCTCCGTTACTATCGATTAATTTAATTGCTTCAAAACCGTATTTAAGCTCGTACTCTTTTCCTTTTACCTCAAATCGTGTAAATGAATTAGCCATATATAAACCCTCCGTTAATTAGTTTGATTTCATTTGCGAAATAAAAGGGCGGGGGAACCTCGCCCACTACTCGTTATATTTAAGGTTTAACGATTTCTCCGTTAGGTGCTCCTGGTGGAAGTGTTGTAATTTTACCGATAGACAAACCACCGTTTAACTTCGCCTCAATCGAGTATTTCGAGAACTCTTCGTTTTCATGTGATAACTCAACAGTACTTAACATAAACGTACCGCTTTTCGTTTTGTATTCGCCTGCGGTAGCGCTACGTAAAGAAACTTCGTGAATTTTAACGAGTTTCTTATTCGTGATAGCTTCCTCGATGTAATCTAATGCCTCGTCACCTTCTGTACTTACACCCTCAATAGATACCGATTGTGTTACATCTCCGTAATCACTGCCGGACTTGTCCTTCGTTTTTAACTCGATTTCGCCCGCTTCGATTGAGCGTGAGCCCGACGTTTGGTTAAATAGTCGAACCGTTTTACTTGCGCCTTCTGTCTGTGGAATATCGATTAAATATAACGTCTCTTTCCCTTTGAATTCCGGTGCTGCCACTGTTCCTGCCATCCGTATTCCTCCTTATTTTCATATCGTGATTGTGATAAAGCTGAGGTGTTTCGCCGTTACTTGCTCCGTACTTTCTTGTGGAATAGGTTCAAATGACGAAACTTCCGCATATAAAAAACCGACTAGTGTAGGCGTTTTCGAACTTGTGTCGTACAAGTCGATAGGTCGCCTATCTAGTCGGTCGATGATTCTATCTTGTATTTCATTTCGGTTTGAAACTGTATCGGAATAAACTCCGATTTGAATTAGATGATTTCTTGCGTAATTATCTTTCGAGTAGCGGTCGATAGTTCCCGTTAGAGATTCGATTGTTAGAAACGGCTTTGGTTTTCCAGTTAAGGAAACTCCGTCAAATACCCAAGTAGTAGGTGCGAATTCTTCTAACGCTTTTTTCAACGAATACATTACGTTATTTACTGTAACCATCGTTATAGACCTCTTGCCGTACGAGCCACGGTTTTCTCTAAATCAGATACTAACGGTTGCTCTCCTTCGAACGCTGTCTTACGCATGAAACCTTTTTTCGTCTTATGCGTGTATTCTTGAACGGCTGCGTATTCGACATCGGAACCGTATAACCATCCGGTTTTGTCTCCGTTGAAAGGCTTTACGCTTGGCGGAATACTTCCCGCTAAGAGTCCTGAATCAACAGGCGCTCTATTCGAAGCTGTATTCGCTTGTAACCTTGCGTGCTTTTCCACAGTATTCGCAACCTGTGTTTTATATCGATTAGGGTTATTGATTCGCATAACGTTTTCCATCCCTGTAACCCTTGTGCTGATTTTCATTAAATCACCCTCTTTACGACTACTTCTCGACGGTTAATTCCACCTAATCCTCTTTCGTCAATTAAATCGATTACATATTGAATACCTTTTCTTTCGAGGAACTTGACGTCATTCAAATCGATATCAAGATGGAAAGTAACGAGTGCTTCACCTTCTTTTACATCGGTACCTGAAAACTTCACTTTATCTTCTAGTGTGAACTTCTTCCAAACGACTTGTACCGTTTCTTGCGTATCTTCACCGTGAATATCTTCGCCTGTAATTGGGTCTGTTGTCGAAGTACCTTTTCGCCATAGAATAATAGATTCTCGTCGATTCTGTTCGATTAATTCACGATTAGCTCTAATTTGCTCGATGTCTTTTTCGGTTAGCACTTATTATTCCTCCCCTCCGATAATGTAATTTAAACGAGATGAACATTGTGGATGCGGATTAATCAATTGGGCTAGTAAACTTTCAGGTATCTTTTTCGGATATCTACCAGGACCTAATCCGTAATCATCACGTTTAGCTAACTTGTAACACATATGCTTCGAGTGATATCTATGACGGTGTCCGTTTTCGATTATTTTGTAACCTGTAACAATATCACTTTCGTTACCGTTATAAATCGTGGCTGCTCGGTAGGTGTTATTGCTCTCCGTAATTGCTACACGTTCGATTTTCCATTTCTCGTTTTCGTGTACTTCCTTAATACGTTGAGAAATCGAACTAACACTTTCACCTTTAAGTACTGCCGGACGAATTACCTTCGTTAACTCTGCTCGCATGTCACCCGCTAGATTCCATACTCGGTCAGACAGTATTAAACCGTCATCTCCTACTCGTTTAACCATATCTTTCACAATGTGCTTATTTACGGAATTTATTGATTTTACGCTAAGAGGCGTTTCTGCAAGTTTAGAAGTCGTCCACTTCGCCGTATCATCTATCATTTTTTCGAATGACACTCCTGACTTTTTGCGAAACTCCTTTTCGTAATAGTCTAAATCTCGTAATAAAGCGTTTAGTCTGCCTCGTTTAATTACACCGTCTTTTTGGTAGTCGTTAATTAAGTCCATAAGAAAAAGACGGATTAGCATAATAGCACCAACCGTCTCTTCTACTTGTTTTTCGTTTTCTTTTTCGTACTGCTTCGATATTTTATCGAGCGCTTCGTCAAATTCTCGTTGTAATTCGTTCACGGACGATCAACTCGCTTTGCAATTCGAAAGCTAGAGCCTGTACCGTCGTATTCCGTTCGTTTACTACGCCATAACTCATAATAGTGTTGCGCCAAGTCACGGTAATTTTTCGATACGCTGGACTTATCTACACTTTCTTCACCGTCTGTATATTTGAACGAAGATGCCTCTATCGTTGCTTTTGCCATTAAATCAACATAGCGATAATAAAAAGTAACTAACTGTGCTTGTTTATCAGTTAGAACGGTTAGCGACGAAAAGCCATTCGCAATTAATGCTTCTTCGAATAACGAATCATCGGCTTGCAACCGTTGTTTCAATTCTTCTATGTTAATAAAACCTTCCGTCGCCATAGCCGTCACTCCTTAGATTTTGTAGTACGCTTGCGTGTAGTGGACTTTTTCGGCGCTGACTCACCTTTTTCACCCGTAACCGCTTGCGTTTCAATAATTTCGACGTAACCAATCGACGCTAAGTAAGCCGCCGATTTTTCGTCGATTTCGATTTGTGAGCCGATGCCATGGCCGTCCACGATACCGCCCACTACTTTTACATTAACTAACATTATTGCGCCACGTCAGCATGTAATAATAACGAAGGTTTCTCTACGATAGGAAATCCCGCTGCTACTACACGTAATACAGATTCGATCGGCTCTTTCTTATCGTAGGCATCAAGTACAACACCTGGTTTAAAATCATTTTCTACAGTTGGACCATAAACGAAATTACCTAGTCCTTCAGAAACGAATACTACACGATATTGAGGCATAAACTCGATTACTTCGTCAACGCCAGTATACACGTTACGAACCGTAACCTTACGCTGTTCTACAATTTGCACTGGCGGTAAGCCATAGCCATCTAAAACATCGTTTACTTCTGCGACAGAAATACGTTTAACGCCGTCTTTTGCTACACCACGAGCCTCACCGATGATTCCATTATTCTTTTGTAATAACGCTTGTGTTTCGCGAGTCATTAAAATAACATCTGCTTTTTTACCGTTTGCAGTTAAGTACTTATCATTCCATTCGATTAAGTTACCTAGTGCGTCAGCATTTACATCAGTCCAAGCATTTGTACCCGTTAAAGCGATCTTTTGGTCTGCTGGAATACCGTAGTCAACAACGATTTTTACACCGTTCTTGTTGTAATCGAATTTACCTTTAGTAACAGCTTCTAATTTAGCGATATCCACACGACGTTGTAACGCTTTTACTAAGTCAGCACCTTTAGCGCCTAATTTATCAATCATTGCGCTATGTTCTGCGTCAGAACGTGATTGATTTAACGCTAACAATTCCTCTTCCGTAGCGATATATTTAAGACCCATCTTTGCGAGTTCTCCCATTTTAGACGCTACTGCATCACGGTCCATTACCGGTGGCTCTGCGCCGTAACCAATCATTGCTGCGATGTGGTTTGATTTCTTAATTACGTCGTATGCGAACGTAGTAGAGAAGATTTGGTCGTTCGGTAAGAAACGGTCTGCAAGCGTAGGTGTGTCAAGCTTCTCCTTTTCTAATGCGTCAACTAATCCGCGAAGCGCTGGTTTTTGAAATTCCTTTAATTGTGTAATACCTGACATTTAAATTCCTCCTTAGTTTTCCGTTAAAAATTTGCAATAAAAAAGACCGTTATTTAAACGGCCCTTACACGTGCTTTACATATCGAATTAATGGTGTTGCTTTCTTAAATGCGTCTGTCACGCCTACGAGTTTTGCATCGTACACTGAACCACGTACAAGCACTTGACCTATTACTCCGTCGTTTTGACCATCGCAATCCCAATCAATATCTAGAATCGCAAATTCGTCGAAACCTGGTTCTAAAGTACCTGGCGTTTTCTCCTTATACGGTTCAAACTTACCTGTAGTTGTGTTGCGAGCAATAGCCGTACCGCAATCTACGTATTTTGCACCAAATTTCTTAGCGTCTAATGTCGCGCCCCCTTCGATATACTGCAGGTGCTCACTCGCTAAAATGTTCTTACCACTCTTAAACGGTTTTTCTGTAAATTTCGGTGTGTAAACTGGCATTAATATTCCTCCTTAATTATCCTTATAATTTTCCGTTGGCTTTTAATCTCGCGTACATGTCGCGACCAACGTCTGTTAAATCCTTCGGTTCTGGATTACCTCTTTTCGGATTTCCAGGAGAAGGATCAGCACCATTATTTAAAGGTAAAACTGCTAATTTTACGGATTCTAACGACTGTTTTAAGTCCTCGTCCGTCTCGCCTTTTAACAGGTCTTTAATTAAAACGATTTGCTCCGTTGAATATCCAGCGCTAACTAATATCGTTTCTTTCTTGGCGTCCAACGCTTTCGCCTTTTCTTCACCTAATTGTTGCTGCAAGTTTTCGTATAACTTCTTAAATTGCTCTTTCTCCTCCAGCTCTTTACGTTCTGCCTCTTGTCGCTCTTTTTCCGCCTTTTCATCAGTTTCTGCTTTCGCTTTCGCCAAAGCCTCGCTAATCATACGCTGAACATCTTCGTCAGTATATGTTGGCGTAGGTGGTGTTGGTGGTTCAGGCGGCGTTGGCGGGTCTTGTGGATCGCCAGGGTTAGGGTCTGAAAAGTGTTGTAAATTCCCTAGACGTAATCTGAATGACGTTTTCTTTCGGTCTACTATTTTCATTTATTCACTACCTCCGTATGGATCAGTTTTTTGTATTCGACGTTGTTGCTCGTTTGAAATTTCTTGCTTTTTAGCGGTGATGTTCTCTACACCTAAACGATTCATCGCTCCGGCAATGGATTCAAAGCCTGCGGTCGTTTCTTCCGTTAACAATGCAACTAATTCCTTGCGGTTATCCGGTAAAGGAAGTACAAATCGAATTTCATTGTCGTAATTGTCTCCAATTGTTTTCACGACTTCGCGGTCATATCCGAATTTTTGTCGGTCAACCCTCGCTTGTAAATATCTGATTGTCTTTTCGTGTAATTCCTCTAAGCGCGGACCCCACGATAACCAATGTTCTTCGGTTTCTTGGATGATATCGTGGAACAATACGTGTAATGTTTCGCTATTTAAACCCCCGAAGTTCATTTCGGAAGGTACGATTTGCGGTAATGATGTGATTTCATGAAGTGCGCCTTTTACTCTTGCGTATTGATCCTTAAACGCTTCTTTCCAACGGAAACCGCCTTCGACTTTCTTAATATCCGGCGTTACTCCATCCATTCCGCCTTTCGCTTCGATTACAGCACCTGGAGCAATCTGTAATTTGTTTGCTGTTCCGTCAGGCACGTTTAATAAAGCAGTCATCGAGAACATTTCAAATTTCAGTGAGTCGAGTGCGTCTTCGTTCATTCGATTCAATACGTCGGTTTGTTCTTTCATATCATCAACTTCCGTATTATTTGCGTCCGAAGCGCTCAAATCATTAACCGGAAATAGTACTACTGGAATGAAGTCGATGCCCATTGCCATTTTAGGCTGAATTTCCTTGACAACTTTCAGCGTTTTATCGTAGTAACCTTCTTCCAGGTAGCATTGCCCTTCTTCGAGGCTAAACGTTTGTTTGTAGATAATTTCCTCGTCATTTAGACGTTTAAAGTTAACGAAGTGTACCGCCTCTAATTCGTCGTAATCATCATCCGAATAAATCGGTATTACTTCGGTATCAGGACGGAAAACCCATTTGATTTTACCGTTATTTGGATTGAATACGATTTTACAAGCGACTCTACCGACGATTAATCGGTCGCGAGCTGCTTGTATCAACTTTTCGCGCATCTTGTTTTCTTTCCAAAGCTTGTACAATAAACGTTCATAATCACCTGCTCGTTGGTTCTCAATCATTTGCTCCTCAGACGGTTTGTAATCGAGCTTTAACATTTCTTCGATTGAATCGATTTGAGTAGGCGATACAGAAATACCGTGTTTACCTGCCATTTGCCAACGTGCTTTCTCGTTAATTAGAACCTTAAAGTAATTCGTAGCGTAACGTGTTGGGTCGTAATCCAATCCGTCTGGACGTGGTAGTTCTCTAGCTTTTACGAGTTGTCCTGTGTTTGGATCAACATGTTGCTTTCCGTCATAATACTCGTAGTAACGAATCTGTCGATTGATTCGATGCCACGTTTCTTTTCCGATAGCTTGTTGCCACGGTGAAAATAACAATTCGTCCATACTGTGCGGATTTAAAATGTTGTAATCTACTAAAGGTAAGTTCATCAGCTACCTCCTTTCTAGGTTTCTATCGCATTCGTTTTGCTAACGTCCTTACTACCGCCGTACTATTACCGGCTGCTGAAACGGCCATTTCTAAACTATCCGGCAAATCGTCGTGCATATTCGTTCCGTAATACTGAAATTGTTCTAATAACAACGAATGTCTTCTATCAAATTGGATTTCTCCGCTTTCAATTCGTGGTAATAACGCCTCTAAACGTAATTCCTTGCGTGATCTCTGTTTTACCTTAACTAAGCGAGTGTTTGCCGGATAACCTAACGAAATCAAACGTTTTTGAAGCATATCAGCGAAGAATTCCTGTGCCGCTTGGGCTTCGACTGCGATTACGTCCGGTCGAAAATAAAGTACCTTATCAACGATTACTTTCATGAACTTGTCGGGATGTAATCGTTCGCCATACGAGTCAATAACGTAAATTGTATTTGTCTCTCGATGCTTAGCTACGACTGAAATCGCTGAATAGTCACCGCGTTCTTTCCCCATCGCTAAATCAACTCCGATAGAAATGAAGTACTCATCGCTAGGAAACTTACGATTTATTTCTTTATCATTCCAGTAGTTGAAATTATCGGGGTTGAATACCATTACTTCCTCATCGATAGGGTTATTCTGTAGCTCGGTGTTAAACGCTTTACTACCGTTATCCCATTTGAATTTCATCAGTTTAAATACCGGTTGCACTTCTTCCCAAAGTACTTCAGCGCCTTCTATCATTTCGTCATGGTTAGCGGTGAAGAATAATTCAGCGTCTCTTGCTCTCGCTTTGTTCTCTCGATCTTTATAAATACTTTCACATTCCGCCCATAAATCTTGCCTAGTAGGTGGAGTAATTAACGCTCTATATTTACGAGATTCAAAGTCAGAACGTCGCTCCATAATATCGATTAATAAGGACTGCGGATGGACTGTCGTACCCATAAATACGATAGCCGTCCGTTTCCCTTCCGGATCACCCAACGGAATTACTACTTGAGCGAACCAATCTTTCAACTCCTGGCGTAATTGAGCCGTATTAGTGTTCCGTTTATCTTCCAGGTCATCACATACGATTAAATCCGGACGTTTACCGTTCCAGTTTCGACCACGTAACGCTTGTCCAGTGGAAGCCGCTTGTACTAACGTCAGTAATTTCTTATCATCTTTCCCTTTCGGTTCCCAAGCGATAAATTCTGACGTATTGTCTCTCGGATTCATTTGTTGCTTCGTATGTAGCAACGATCCGAAGTCACGTCGCAATTTCTCATTCGATTGTAACTGTAACTTAATCCACTCTAAGTTAGCGCTAGATACAGAAGGAGTTTCCGAAATTAAAATGATGTAAAAACGTTTACGGTAACAAATCTCATGAATCGGAAAAGCCTTCGATAAGTAAGACGACTTAGCATGCGAACGAGGTGCTGCGACTGCTACCCGCTTGTTAATCTCATCGTTCGATACTACGTTCATGATGTCGCATATCTCTTCGTGGAAATGTGGTGCATATTCCGTAATGTTATCTAAGTTAAAACCATCCGGTACTTGAAATTCTGGTATCCAGTTGCCAGTGTTGTCTTTATTTCGATTCTCTCCGAAATAGTTATAAGCGAAAAATAGTAAATCCGTTTCTCCTCGGTTGATATCTTGGAGACGGTTAAACTCGTTGATATACGTTTTGAGTTCTAACTTTTCATCGTCAGTAAGTTTGTGTCGGTTACGTACTCTAGGTACGATGTACTTTCGTAATTGATTGATCTTCTCTATACGTTCTTTTCTATCGAACCATTCTCTGTTGATCCATGCGATATTAACCGTCTCCTTTCGTAATTTATAATTGACTATGGAAAAAATAACCGTTATACTGAATCTATCAAACGAATGTAACAAAATGAGACAACGTTACATTAAATAACAGGAGGTAATACATATGGCCGGTTTAGTACAACCGATTCGCACGAAGCGAGATATCGATAAAATGAAAAAGGCGCTAGCTGGAAAGCCGCGCGATCTATTATTATTCACTATCGGAATTAACTCAGCGTTACGTATATCCGATATACTTAAGTTAAAAGTAAAGGACGTTCGTAATAGCGAGTCGGTTACTTTAAAAGAAACTAAAACCGGCAAAGCGAAGCAATTTCGCTTAAACGACTCCATAAAAAAAGCCGTCCGGGATTTCGTACCCAAGACAGCTAATGATGACGATTGGTTATTTCCTTCTCGTAAAGGTGACAAAGCGATATCTCGCGTTCAAGCATACCGAGTGTTAAATGACGCCGCAGAAAGAGCGGGCGTTACGGTCGAAATGGGTACGCACACCCTTCGCAAGACATTCGCTTATCACGCTTATAAAAAAGGCGTTGATTTATCGTTGCTACAGTCGATATTGAATCACTCTAGCCAACGTGAGACATTACGCTATATCGGCATCGTTCAAGATCAGATTGACGATGTTTATATCGAAATAAACTTGTAAGGACTGCGTCTTGACGACGTGGTCTTTTTCGTTTTACAATTTAGTTTACCTTACGTAAAGTCAAACGTTATTTTTGATACGCGGATTTCTCTCGCACCTGGCGAAAACTTTTTATTTTTTACCGCCCCCGGGCTTTTTCATTCCGTATATTAAATGCATTTAATCGTATAACGAATGTAACAGAATCATCTTTTGTTACATTTAAACGGAAGCCAAAACGTTATTATATCAACGTTTATCTGTTTCTTTTTATTTATTATCGATTAATTAGTTTTATGCATGCGTAATATCAACGTTTGTAGCGCTCAACACATCGATATACATTGCATAAGAACGTGTATAAATGTGAGGTAATATCCGAAAAGTTTCGAGGGCGTGTCCATCTAGAGCGAGCGACTGACCTACGGTAAACCATCGTAAAGGATTCCCGTATAATATCCTGACGAGTTTCTTCCTATTATATAGTCGGTAATTACGCGACTACTTTACGTCTTCTTCAATCCGTTCCGCAAACGATGCTATCTCTTCGTCCAATTCCTCGTAGTTAATCTCGCCTGTCTTAGCCTTCGTTTCTACTTCGACTTTATCAGTAAGCATTCCGTTAATCTGTAACGCTAACTTCGCCATAGCTGCATTACCATCACGTATAGCAATCTCGGATAATGAGGCGATTAAGTCCGGTAGTTGGTCTTGGCTATTCCGTACCATTTCCTTTTTGAGTTCGCGCTCAAAGAGCGGGTCCTTACGCCAGTTATGAATGGATTGCCTAGATACACCACATAGTGCAGCGATCTCATCGTTAGTCTTACCGCCTTTATTCGGTAATGCTAACCATTTAATAGCGGTTAAGTGTTCCGTGTTTAATCGTTTTAACGCCATGTATTACGTTCTCCTTTCCGTTTATAATAGGTTCAGTTTAGACCGCATATTATCGTTAAATGAACGTATATTATTACGCCTAAAATAACGTTAGTAAAATAGAAAAACAATAAGACCTTGCATCCGCCTTTTCCGCTTCGCTCCAAAGTCGTCTGCTACTATTCTTTTATTACTTCACCGATAAAGTATTTATTATCGATAATATAATTAATTACTATAGTAGCGACGAGTGGAGGCGGTAGCCGGAACCGAAGTCGCAAGGTTTTGTTTATCTACGTTTCGTTAACTAACAAGACTAAGAAATAATTCCGCACCTAAAAACGCTGTATCCCTTGCGACTCTAAGTGTGAACCCTATTTTCGGTTGTCCGAATAAAGTCACACTTTTGGTCGATTTGTCCGAATAAAGTCACACTCATTATCAGTACGTTCTCAATTAGGCTAGTTAAAATAGTTCTCGATATCTTCAACGGATATATTACCGTCTTCATCCGCCATAGCTTTAATATCTTCTAAATAAATATCTCTCGCATATTCCTCTTGTTTCTCATGTGCTCTAGTAATAATAGTTTGCGCAGAATAAAACGGTTTACTTAAATCAGCTAATTCACTATACACTGTTGGTACTTGTTGTAATAGGTATCTATAATCACTTAATTCTTTCTTTACTTGTTCTAAATCAATTTCACCGTTTTTCATAACGATAGCTTCCCATCGCTCTTTCCAGTCTTTTTCATAGTTCTGATCCATTGCGAATCACCTCGCTATTTCTTTATATTAAACATCGCCTGTAACGTTTTATCAGGCTCGGTATCTTTGCGATAAAACACGCTAGGATTAAACGTATATCTTTCAGGTTCACTTCCAACTTTAATACGAGCTACTACGTAACTACCATCGAATGTCATCTTCGGTAATCTACGCCCTAGTGTCGCAGGATCAACGCCTAGTACCTCGGATAGTTCCTTACGATTGAACCAACGTATCTTTTTCGGGTCTTGTTCGAAAGGATTCTCGCATAGTGCATTAGTTTCGTAGTGTACGAACGGCAACATACGATAAATTAAACCGATATCAGCCGCTTTGACTTCACGGTATACTCGCTTAATCTTCGCTGTATAAGATTTAACAACGTATTGATTATTGAATGCACCGCGGAAATGATAACGTGGATTAACCGCATAAATACCGTTCTCCTCAGTAATAATTCCGTGTTTCACACACGCTTTAATAAAGTCATAGAACGTACTAGTCTTGCGCTTTAGTTGAAGAACTTCCATCATATCGGATGTGCTCATAGGTGATTTATTAGCGTTAACTAACGTACCGCCATCGTAATTAACATAGCATTGTAATAACATTAAATAACCGCATTGTGCGGTAGTTAATACGTTATATACTTCGTGGATGTTCTCCATATTCGAAGCGGTAAAGTCTACGCTTCTTCCTGTACGCTGTCTTTCCTTTTTCGCTTTAAATGCGTCTGACTGTGCTAAACTTACGACTTTATGTGTATGGCTAGGCGCTGAAATCCGTTGTTCTCCGTTTTCATCTACATAAGAAAAAACACCGCTAAAATAACGGTGTTCGTCGGTTACTGTATTCGTCATTATATTATCGTTTCCCCTTCCGTTATAAATACGAAGGGCGGACGGAGCTTACCCGTCTCATTCGTTTCCCTATTACGTATAGATAACTAAAGGGGTAAAAGTTAGTAGTAAAACAAATACATTATTGAGTATTTGCAATTTCCCAATCTTCATAATGTGCTTTAAGTGTACTAATATCTTGCCATTCTAAGCTACCTACCGGAGTAGTAGCAGTATGATCAATTAATGCATCGAGAAGGGATTTTACATTATTAAAAACAGTTGAATCTTGCATTAATTCCATAAGTGCGTTATATGGCTTTTCTCCTGAAACTTCTCTAGATAAATACGCAGCCTCAAAATTCTTTAAATTAGCTATTAACCTTACTTTAGATACATCTTCATGCTCATATACTGCATCAACAATACTCTGATTGATAGACCATGCTGGATTCCTATTACCATTACTTAATAATGGGTAATCACTATCATGTAATACTGAATACCTTGAATTAAAATGATTTAATATTTTCACTAAAGACACTATAGTTCCTTTACCTCTCGCTCTGATAATGTGCACATCTTTAAATGCATCAGGGTTTTGAGACATTATGTACTTAAATGCTGTATACTCAGTATCTCCTTCAACTATTATAGAATGACCTCCGAAGAAAAATTCAGTCACATGTGGATCACATACATTAAGTAATTTTAAACGCTGTCTATCATCTTTTCCAAGCTGTACTTTATTAGGTCTGAAAACAGTTGTTCCTTGTATTTCACCTTCTATTCTCTCTACCCTAATTATCGTAGTGTTATCCCTAGATACATCAATAAAAAGAGGTGAATGCGTCGTTACCATAACCTGCCAATTTCCACTAGTAGGAAGATCATATAGCACTTTACAAGCCTCTCTAACAGCACTAGGATGTAAACATAATTCTGGTTCATCTAACAATAATACATGAGGCCTGTCGCTTTGCGATGTAGTATCAGAGACATATCTTAAAGCAGCCCAAAGCAAGGTTCTTCGCGCACCACTCCCTTGTCTATCTATAGTGCTCCGATAGCCGTCAGTGGGACCCATCAAAAGTTTTGCTCCAGCCTTGAATAAATTGATATTTTTTTCTAAATCCTCCTCGGGACGAGCATCAAAAGTAACTGTATAATTAGGAAATACTCCTTTTAACAACTCTGAAATACCATCTTCTGCCCTTTTTATTTCTTCTTGTGATTCCTCTATAATAGTACTTTGGATAGTTTTCACTTGTTCTATCAGCTTTTGATATTCAGTTAAGCTTCCATCTTCACCGTTATCTTGCGCCCTGAAAGATTTTACCCTGTCATCTATAATCGAAGATAATAACTTGATAATTTCTTTTGATTGATCTTCTGGGTCTGAAAAAGCATCTACCTTATGTGGCAATGGTCTTCTAGAATTCGCTACATTAGCTGCTCCCCAAGGAACACCATCTTCCGCCCAGTCCTGAATTTCAGTATTATAGCCATTTCTTTTTGGTTTCCCTGGAGCATTCCAAATCCATCGCTCTCTAACTAAGTTTTCTCTGGTGCTATTATCTACCCATTTTGTTCCAGGTAAATTATCATACACGACTGTATGAAGCTCAATTTCTGGTAAAGCATTACTATCGGCTTCCCCATTTGGGAAATCATCCAGAGTAAGTTCTCCCTTTTTTGATCCATCACTCATTACTACTTCATAAGCTCTTAGTATGGAGCTTTTACCTACGTTATTTGGTCCTACGAGAACTACAATGTCATCTAATTCTATTTCTACTGGAATACTGCCAATAGCTCTAAAATTTTTGATTATTAACTTACTTAATCTAGGTCTTCTGGTTACCTCTGACATATAATCGCCTACTTTCATTCAGTATATTACTAATTATACCAAATAAAGGATTCGTAAATAAGTTAATATTCAAAATATACAAACAAATAATCCGACAAAGTTGCTTACAGTAAATAAAACCGCCGTTTCCGGCGGCCTCTACTCGTCTTCCTTCGCTGCATTATACGGCTGATACTTCTCTCGTAATGTTTCGAGTTCTTTACGCTTCTCCTCGACATCCACTCGCAGAAACAAACTAACTTTATCGAGTTTCTTCACTGGCGTTATCTTCCCCTGTTTAATTAACTGACTCATACGCGCACGTGTAATACCTAATATTTCGATGGCTTCGGGAGCCGTAAGGACTTCATTACGTACGAAGTCCTCGACCTCCTGGCGTGAGTTTAACTGATAGTTCATTTCTTACGGATACCTCCCACTAAATCCTTAACGACGACTACAATCGTTATTATTATCGTGATCACCGCTATTACATCGGTAAATGTATTCTGCCACATTTGGCGAATTCCAATAACGGCGAAACACACTAATATTAACGAAAAGATGAACGTTGTAACATACATTGAATTTCCGAGTGAGGTCCGTCGGAAGTACGAATATAAAAACAAGGCTACCTTATTCGGTAACCTCGTTGGCAATTCTCTCGGCTTCCTAACCTAAACTACGACTTTTTTTCCTGACCAAATTTTATCTAGATAATTATATAGACAATTCGGAGTGCTTGCATCGATCGAAAATTGAGCTATTTCGTCATATATACTTAAGCTCACTCTAATTTTGCTTGGAAAATACGTTGGATTCTTTTTTCCTACATCATGACGTATTAAATTCAAAAATTTCACAAGAAACTGTATTTCAAACTTCCCTCTAAAAATACCCTGGTAATTTTTCCTATCTAATTCTTTTAACTTTTTTTCAATATCTTCATGCTTAACTTTTATCGCATCAGGAAACTTAATGGAAAATATTCCCGCATCATATTTAGATGTCACACTATCTAAACCGATAAAAACAAAATCATCAATTTTTACATTTTTTAGGTTTAATTTACTAACATTTCCTTCCTTATGTAAATCGCTCTGACACATTAACCACACATTTAATAATTTTATTGATTCATGAAACTCTTTTTGTCGTTGCCGGAATAAATTCATTGCAATCTTAAAATGTTCTTCCATTTCGTCAAATGAAAACGTATTACGTAAAATACTAGAAACAGCTTCTTCTGTGGTATAAAAATTTTCAATTGAATGAACCGGTGTTTCATAAATTAACGGATCACCATGTGAATCATCAAAATCTCTGTCCACAAAATACATGATTTTCCCTTCATTATATTCCGATTTTGATTTTATCCATTTATACGTCTCAACTACTTTATCTTTTCCATTACATGGAATGAAAATTGGCTGTATATTGTCACATCTCGCCATCACTCTAAGTTTATAATACTTTTCATCTTCACCTTCTACTACACAAAAAGGGGAACTTTGATTTTTAGGATATAGCTTCATAAACCTAAAAACTCCAACTATCTTTTCAGATCGCTTTTGAATCATTCGTACTACTCTATCTCCAGTTTTTTGTCCCTCATTATTCATAGCATATCAACAGCCTCTTCTATTAATAGCTCCATACTTTGCGCATAATTCTCTAAATCATTGTTAAATATAAATGGAGAATGTGTAACCGCAAGTAGGAAATCACATTTCTTTGCTTTCACAATGTCTGGTAATAATCTTTCTTGCCACTCAATTGAAAGAGAAAGTTCTGGCTCATCGAATAATACGATGAAGTTTTTATTAGAGTTTAAGTAAACTCTACAAAACAGTGAAACTATCTGCTTTTCTCCAGAAGACAAATCTTTCAAATTTATATGCTCACCAGAACTCTTTTCGATAATAGAAATTTTAACATCACTTTCATCATATCTTATCATTTTATTGACTAGATATTCATTACAAACTTTAGCAAATATCTTTATTGCTTCCTCTTTTTCACGATGTAATTCATATATATCAATTAATTTAGATAAGAAAAATATTAATGGTTTATATGTTTGCTTAGTATTATCAAACAGCTCATTCTCTTTTACCAACTTCTTAATCTTTTCTTTATCGTAAATTTTAAGATTTTCTCCAACTCTATCTAATACAATTTCTAGAGTTTCTGCATTTTTCACCTTTTCCCGCATCTCTTCGCTTACATTTTCACCATGTACTAGATGTGTAATCATTTCCCCTGTTACATGAGAGTATCCTTTTAGTGCTGAATTCTTTATCTTTACTTCAAGATCATTAAATACTTTTTGAACATCATCCATTCCAAATCTTATTAACTCTCTAGCTTCAGTTTTATTCATAGTATCTTTATACACTTCTAAGTCAAATCCCAGTTTACTTAGGTCTTCCTCAATTCTTCTATACGTCGGAAAATACAAAATTTCTTGATTTACATTTTTATCGAGCTTACGAATCAATTCAAATTTTTTAGCATTATAATTAGTAACATTGGTTTTCTTATCCAGCACTTCATTTATTACCCTTTTTGGAACTTGACCCTCTTTAACTAAAAATTCAACTATTTCTTGTATTGTTGCATGTGATTTAGTTATCTTTTTTATAAATTCATTATATTTTCTATTTGATAAAACTAATTTTGCTAACTCTATCAATTGAAACATAGGAGTATTTCTATTTTGATCATTTTTCTTCTCATTAAATTTTGGTTCTATTTCAATCTTACTAAACTTTACTTTCTCACCAGAAATAAATTCTATTTCAATATTTTCAAAATCAAATTCTAACAGAATATCAAACTCCTTACAGAGAGTATAATATAAAATATTAAGTATCGTAGTTTTACCTATTCCATTTTCGCCAACGAAAATTTTTATATTTTCGCCAAAATTCATATTTACATTACTTCTTCCAAACAACTTATTAATTTTAAAAGTTTTTATTCCAAATGGTTTTTTCGAACTCAACATAAGAACCCAACTTTCTATATTTATGATACAGTATATTGTAACACTTTAAGTGAATACCTGTAATTATAAACTCCCCAAAATTATTAACTACACTTTGATAAAATACGTATCAATATCCTGCAACTTCGTAAACTCTCGATACGTCTTCCGCCTCTCTTCGTTCCTAGACTTCGCTTCCCTATCGATTTTCCACGTCTCTTTTCTCGTACGCTTCCTACGAATTGGAGGCTTGTAGTTACGGCGGTCAACACCATATTCCTCCGCTACTTTCATCGATACTTCGCCGCTATGTCTCCTCGACAACTGATGATCGCTCATAATCGGGTATTCTTCACGAGCCACCTTATCCGGATGTGTATCCGAAAGCTCTTCGTAAAGCAACAAATCTGCTAATCGTTCAAGTTGTTTCGGCTCTGGACGCTCTCCTACCGTCCCCACATATGCGTCTGTGAGCGATTTAATTTCTTCCGCACGTACATCCCTATTACTAATCGCCTCAGAATGCGAATCTCGGTGGGCGGTAATCAGCGTATTTACGTACGTTTCGAACTGCGTTTTGTAATTTCCGTTTACATCGAATGTATACTTCGTTTGTCCCTCCATTAAGCGACCGCCTCTCCTATATCTACCGATTTAACTACCGTTAATTTATAGCCTTCGTCTTCCCAGGCCCATCGTTCAAATACTGCTGCTATCTTTTGCGCTAACAAGCGCTTATATAAATTAACCGTCGGTGCCGTAATACCAAGTGAGATTGCCACGTCCCGCTGTTTCATGTCCTCGAAATATACTAATCGCAAGACTTGACGCTGCCTATCCGTCAAGTCCGCGTTTGAGATTGCCGTCTCTAAATCGATTAGTATATCGCAAGCTGCGTAATCGCCGTTATATCTACGCTCTTGCATATATGGTAAATGTCGTAGTAGTAAGTCGATTGACTTCGGGTTGTCCAATGCATATTCCTGTTCAATTCGACGGTGTGCCGCTTCATTATCGTATTTGCTTACGCCCATTTACTCACGCTCCTTTTTCCCTTACATAACGACTGCCTATCTCGTTAT
>Ga0102589_1001245_pt1 | contig 36690 bp, 37 predicted proteins | sample AraplaMF_Col_mLB_FD_76858 | JGI IMG/M metagenome (GOLD analysis project Ga0102589, IMG submission 76858) | Arabidopsis root microbial communities from the University of North Carolina, USA - plate scrape MF_Col_mLB | ecosystem: Host-associated > Plants > Roots > Endosphere | place: USA...
GAAAGTTATTAACGATTGTGACAAATGATATTACTTCTATTCAAGCGGCGATGACGATGACATTACGTGTTCTTGTTCGTGGTCCTTTGTTATTTATCGGAAGTATAATAATTGTTTTTGTAACAGCGCGCGAGTTATTTCCTATATTACTCGTAGTTGTTCCAATTTTATTACTTGCAATTATATTCATTGCAAGTAAAGCGAGCGGGACGTTCAAAAAAGTGCAAGAAGCATTAGATAAAGTGAATACAAAGTTACAAGAAAATTTATCTGGAGTACGTGTTATTAAAGCGTATGTAAGACAAAAATATGAAATCACTCAGTTTGGAAAAGTGAATACAAATTTAACGAAGATAAATATTCGAGCGGTGCAGCTTATTTCTATAATGATGCCAATCATTATGTTAGTTGTAAGCGGCGGGATTGTCGCAACATTATGGATCGGTGGAGAAAAAGTATTTAATGGAACGCTTCAAGTAGGAGCTATATTAGCGTTTATTAACTATTTGAATATTATTTTAATGTCACTTATGTCTATCAGTATGGTATTTATGCAAATCGCGCGAGCATTTCCGTCCGCGGATCGTGTACAGCAAGTTTTAAATACTGAGGTTGATATTAAGAGTGAAACAAATGCGCTTGTGCCTAAGAAAATTGAGGGGCAAATTGACTTTAAAAATGTTAGTTATAGTTATACGAAAAATAATGAATATGTTTTAAAAGATATTTCATTTCGCATATGTAAAGGTGAAAAGATAGGGATTATCGGTTCTACAGGGAGTGGTAAATCTACTTTAGCAAAACTGTTACCGCGTTTATATGATGTTAATCAAGGTGAAATATGCATTGATGGAATAAATGTTAAGGCGTATGATTTACAAAAACTTCGTGCTTCTATAGGCTTTGTACCGCAAAAGGCATTGTTGTTTTCAGGTAGTATAGAAGAGAACTTACGTTATGGTAAAGAAGATGCAACGAAGGGCGAACTGGAAGTAGCAGCTTCAGCAGCTTGTGCGACTGAGTTTATTAATAAGCTAGAAGATTCTTATCAATACCATTTAACACAAGGTGCTACGAATTTATCAGGCGGACAAAAACAACGTGTATCAATCGCAAGGGCGCTTGTGAGAAAGCCATCTATTCTTATATTAGATGATTCAACATCTGCTGTAGATGCTAAATCAGAATCTAACATTCAATCGGCATTAAGAACAGAATATAAAGGAACCACAACAATATTAATTGCCTCTAAAATTTCATCTATAATAGATGCTGATAAAATTCTCGTTTTAGATAACGGTGAATTAGTAGGTAATGGCACACATGAAGAATTGGTAGAACAATGTGAGGTATATCAAGAAATCTATCTTTCCCAAGGTGGTAATTTATATAAAGAAGGTGGGAAAGAACATGCGTAATTTCCAAGGACAATTTGCTAATAAAGGTGGGCGTAACGCGCCTAAGGTGGGTAAAGCTAAAAATACGAAAGGAACTGTAATGCGCGTATGGAACTATATGGGCTATCAAAAGGCTGCTCTTACGTTCGTTATATTTTTAGTATTTGTTACGACGTTACTCGGGCTGTTAGGTCCATATTTAATGGGAGTAATTATCGATCAATATATTGTGCCGAAAGATTTAAGTGGTACGGCGAGAATGTGTTTGTTACTTATTGCGATTTATGGTGTAACGGTATTATTAACATGGTTGCAAACATTTGTCATGGTTAACGTTGCATTAAAAACGATACAAAAAATACGACAAGATATTTTTGAGAAAATCCAAACGCTTTCTTTACGGTTCTTTGATGTACGTTCTCAAGGGGATTTAATGAGTCGTGTGACAAATGATATAGATAATTTGAATCAAGCGTTAACACAAAGTGTTGTACAAATTATTTCATCAGCATTAACCTTTATAGGTGTAACAATTGCGATGTTCGCATTAGATTGGATTTTAGCAATTGTTACACTAATTACAGTACCTATTATGTTTTTCGTTACAAAAAAATTAGTTGCTTATAGTGGTAAAAACTTTGCAAAGCGTCAAAAAGATTTAGGAGAATTAAATGGTTTTATTGAAGAAGCTATAACTGGAGCGGATGTTACAACGTTATACGGGAAAGAAAAAGAAACCGTACAAAATTTCAATAAAATTAATGAACAACTCAGAATGTCTGCTACGAAGGCGGATACATTTTCAGCTTTTATTTTTCCAAGTATGAACTTTATAAATAACTTAGGTATGGGGCTTGTAATTGGGACTGGATCAGTAATGGTTTTAAATGGAATGACAACAGTAGGTGTCATTGCAGCTTTTATTAATTATTCTCGTCAATTCTCAAGACCGCTCAGTCAATTCGCAACTTTGATGAATACGATTCAAGCGGCAGTTGCTGGTGGAGAACGTGTCTTTGAAATTATGGATGAAGTACCAGAAATCCAAAATAAAAAAGATGCGTTCATGGTACAAAATTTACAAGGACATGTTGCACTTGAGAATGTTACATTCGGTTATGAGGAAAATAAAACGATTTTAAAAGAAGTGAGTCTTAAGGCACAACCAGGGGAGACAATTGCATTAGTTGGTCCCACAGGATCGGGTAAAACAACAATCATTAATTTACTAACTCGCTTTTACGATATACAGCAAGGGCAAATTCATATCGATGGAAAAAATATAAAAGATTATGATATAAATTCTTTACGAAGTAAAATAGGGGTAGTTTTACAAGATACGTATTTATTTGCCGGGACAATTATGGATAATATCCGTTATGGTCGATTAGATGCTAGTGATGAAGAGGTAATCAATGCCGCTAAGGCAGCATCTGCACATTCTTTTATAAAGCATTTACCGAATCAATATGAAACAAAAATCGCTTCAGAAGGATCGAATTTAAGTCAAGGACAAAAACAACTTCTTGCGATTGCAAGAGCGATTTTAGCAGATGCAGATATATTAATTCTCGATGAAGCAACATCAAATATTGATACGAGAACAGAATTACAAATTCAAGAAGGGCTAAACAATTTAATGAGAGGTCGAACAAGTTTCGTAATCGCTCATCGACTGAAAACGATTGAAAAAGCAGATCAAATCCTTGTTATAAAAGATGGAAGTATTATGGAAAGAGGGAATCATGAATCTCTTATGGAAGATAGAGGTTTTTACTTTGATTTGTATACGAGTCAGTTTAAAATTTAATACAACCTTTAATATGGTGCGGTTTCTCTAGAACGGAGAAACCGCATTTTTATGTTTGTAAACATTATTATCCAAATAATTGTTCACTAAATGTTTTAACTGCGTATTCTTGTATCCAAGGTAAAAGATGCGTAAGCTTATGAAAACACCTTTATGACTCAATCGTTCACTTGTAATTTTAGGGTGTAAAATTGTTCCAAAAAAGTGTTGCATGAGTATGATGTAAATTATGAAATTGATTTTTTTAACAATTGAGACTAATCGTTTGGGAATTGAAGTTTCTGTATTTAATAGTAAAATAATTGATTTTTGATTATATAACGGCAATGGAACAAATAGAACGAATGAAAATAACCTTAATGTGTGTTTCACGTTACATTTATATGTTTTAATGATTTGATAAATAATGCGATTTGAATTTTATTAAAAAAGACACTGTTTCCAGTGCCCCAACCTACTACGAGAGTTTTATGAGGAAACTTAAATAGGTGAATTTAAGTTTCTCTATAATATATGAAACTACAATTAGAAAATCACTTATTTTTTAAAGGAGTTAATGGGTAATTGTACGTGCTAAAATCTTTATTAAAAATATCCTGTACTAATTGGATAGTTTCATGATTATAAAAACTATCGTATGTTGGGAGGCGTGGGAATAAAGGATCGGTAATATCAGCATCTGCAAAATCACCTCTAAAAATCGCCCTGTCCTTCTGATGATGCCATGATTTGGTTAGTATGTGTAAAGGAGAAGTTTTTAATTGATATGTTTGTTCTAAGCGCACAATTTCAGTAGAGAAATTTTCAAGGTAGATATACTTGGTAACAAACTCCTCCTCAGCTGGTTCATATTGCTGCATTAAATGTGGATCTACGTGTTCTAAATCTTTCATTTGCATTTTTAAATAGTAGAGAAAGATTTTAAATGAAATAGGCTTATTACAAAATTCATTACCATAATAAAAATTCCGAATAGGATTCCATGCTGGGTTTTCTATGTGAGGGGGGGCAATTAGTGAAAAGAATGAACTGACAGCTCTTGTATAGGGGTTTCTCACTAATTTATAGGAATCTTTTCGATTTGTATATAAAGCTGTAGCTAGTTCAATAAAGTAGTTGGAGGAGTTTTTGTAAATTTCATTTTCATAATTATGGATGAAGGAATCGTATTTTATGGCTTGTTTAAATAAATTTATTTGATAAAAAAACCAATGTGCAAGTGAAGTACAGCCACTTTTCTGACTCCAAAATAAAATCAAAGGGAAGTTAGAGTTAAAGTGCGGAACGCGTCCGTATTTAATAATATTTGCAAATGACATGGTTAGCCTCCATTCAGTTATGTTAATTATTTTTAATTTATGAATAAACAACTCGGCATATGAACAAGAGAAGAGGAGTAGAATAGATAATTTAATAACAATATAACTTTGAAATGAAAGCGTTATTTTATAGGGGTATGAAAAGAGTACACAAAAAATGTGTACTCATAACAATTTACATTATTTTAAGGACCATGATATATCATCAAGGGCTTTATAAATATAACTATACATGCGGTAAAAGAGCTACTTTGGATTGTATTTTTGTTTCCAATTTATAGTGATCACCCCTCATGCAAATAGTTTAATTATATTATACAGTTATTAATTTGAACGTTAAGAATATGTGATGTAAATTAAGGTGGATTTAAACAAAATAGTTATTTTAATTAGAAAACAGTTAGCTTTTGCTAACTGTTTCACTCATTGGGAGCTCTTTGTATGTAATTTAGAGAAAGAAACTAGCCATAAAAAATCTTACAGAGAAAGATTACAATAAAAATTTCATCTTGTAGTAAAGGGGAATGGATATGAAAAAGTGACCAGAGGATAGAGTCGAAGCTTATAAACGTTATGCAGAACAATCAATAAAAAATATTGATGACTACGAATAGGAAGCATCATATCGCATAAGGAAACATCAAGAGTATTTAGATTTAGTGGCTGATCAAGAAGGAAGTAACTTGGACAACTAAAGGAGCAAGGCTGGGAATTGTGTGGTGGGGAATGGGTGAAAAAAGAATAAAAGAGCAGCTAGCAAAAGCTAACTGAAATATAGAACTTAAGTTGTTTGAGCATGTATTAAATAAAAAGCGCAGGTAATTAACTAGGTTAAATTTATGCAGGAAATAATGGTGATTAGTTGCTGAAAACCCGCGATGTATGAAATATTAATTCCCCTGCATAAATTAGTTTTCGTTATGGAATTTATAAAATAAGTTTCTTTTGAGGTGGTTTTGTGGAAGTTCATAAAAATAAAAAAATTCTCTTTAAACATTTCTTATAGCTAAGAATACTTATGTAAATATGGGATATAGATTTGATTCTTGGAATGAGGGGATCGATGTGGATATAACACAAAGTATGGCAAGAATAGTTGTTAATGGGATAGATCTTCCGTTTACTTCAGTTAGGACAACTGCATGGATTAATGGACCTGCGAATGATTTATTTGTTACGACTAGGAAAAGAGTAAATGAGCTTTATCGATTTATGTGGTCACGGGTGCCAGTTATGCTAACGATGTATTTCCTTCAGGGTGCTGACGTGATGAGATTTGCTAGGGTTGCAGGAGTTGATGAAAGTATAACGGGAGAATATATATATCATTTTATTTGGTGATAAGCCGAAATTTAAGTAGCCTAATAGCTGCTTTTTTATTTTACATAGAAAAAGGAAGCATAGGAGGCTCCTTAATTCGAGTCAGAAGTTGTGTAGTTTTTCGTGATAATATCTTTTATGTTGATAATTAAGGATTATAAGGAACCCAACAGTTAGGATAGATACTGTTTAGCCAGTAATATGCATTGCCTGATATAAATTTAATATAGAAGGAATTGAATTTATAATATACTATGAGTACTGAACAGACAGTAGAGAGTACTAATAACATACCATTCCAAAACTCTTCATGGTGTTCACCTCGATTTTGATTTTTAGGGATTTTTATATAATTATACATTTAAATGAAAGAATTTATAAAAGGGAATTACTATAAGGAGGAATTATTACGAGTTTCTTCCTACTAAAATAAAGGTGATGGGTGATATGAGGTGAGCAGGAGAAGCATAGAAAGAGATAAGGTGTTTAAAATTTATAAGGAACATGATGGTGAAATAACAAATCGTAAATATGAGGATATAACTTTGATTTGTATACTAGTCAGTTTTAAATTTAATATAGTGCGGTTTCTCTAGGAAGGAGAAACCGCATTTTTATATTTGTAAAGATAATTAGAAATATAGAGTTGAAGTTTTTAAATTCACGGATTGTTAGTAAAAACAAGCAACTTCAGTGCTAGATGGAAGAATTAATTTACGTGGAATTGTAATAATTTCAAGAGCCATCTGTGCTGAATAGAGAAGTATTGGAGTTAATTCTAAAGCATGAGTTAATAATAATAGAAAGCTTGTTAAGATTGTAAAGCTCCCCCAAAAGAAACTTTTTGAAGTGTTACGGAAATCTTTTATTAAGGAAAAGAAAGAAAAAAATGCTGTAACAATGAGTATCAAAAATTTATATTTATCTGCCATTAAACTCCTCCTAAAGAACAGTAATTTATATTATAACGTATTTTTCTGTATTACAATAAAAAGATTTCTAAATAAATAGTTTAAATAGATAAATGTTGTACCTTAAAACATTTGTTTTAGAGAATAGATTAGTGCCCTAATTAGTGTTTGCTTGAGCTCTACAGGATATTTGACCAGACAATAAGACGAGCTTTGAATATATTAATAAAAAAGGATGTGGAACAATGACTAGATATAGTTTACATGGAGGTCACAATAGTATTGTACAAGGTGCAAATTATGGGAATCGGAAAGAACACATTATGGATCGACAAGTTAAGGATGCAGTTGTTGCTAAATTAAGAGCTTTAGGGCATACAGTTTATGATGACACTGATGAAGTAGGGACAACACAAGCGCAAAATTTAAATAACATCGTATCTAAAACAAACTCACATGATGTAGACTTAGTAGTTTCATTTCACTTAAACTCATATGATACGAAAGCTAATGGTGTTGAAGTTCTGTACTATGACCAACAAGCTTTATCAGCAAAAATAGCAGCGCAACTTTCAAAAGATATTGGCTGGACAAATCGTGGTGCTAAGGAACGAAAAGACCTTTATGTATTAGCGAATACGAAAGCACCTGCAATTTTAATTGAACTTGGATTTATCGATAATGAAGCAGATATGGCAAAATGGAATCCAGATAAGATTGCAAATTCAATTGTGTATGCTTTAACTGGGCAGTCTAGTGGGACAACTCCGCCATCTAAACAAAATATCATTCAAACAGGAGCTTTTTCCCCTTATGAAACACCTGATGTGATGGGAGCATTAACATCTCTTAAAATGACGGCCAAATTTATCTTACAATCGGATGGTCTAACATATTTTATCTCTGAACCAACTTCAGATGCGCAGCTTAAAGGAATGACGGATTACCTTGATCGAAAAGGTTGGTGGTATGAAGTTAAGTAAAGGTTTAAGTTTGAGGAACAGTATATTTAAAATACAATCGGCACAAAAAAAGAGGATTACTTTTAATGAGTAATCCTCTTTTTAAAATTTTATCCCGCATTAACAGGAAGTAAGATCCAAAAAAAATTCAGCGGAAGCAATGAAGTTAGGTGGGGGACGGGCTGATTAAAGATTCACTTTATTTCGTATGAATTAGATTAGATAAAGGAGACTCCTGCCTTGAAAATTAATAAGTATTGTATGAGAGAGTTTGATTGGACATCTCAGCTTTATTTTTAACACGTAGTATTAAATGAAAATTCAGAATTTTAATTTAATTTGCTAAAATTGAAATAGCGCTAAACATTAATAAAAGGGCCATAATGATATTAAATGATTTCGTATGCTTTAATAAAAGTTTTTGAAACATGGAACCAAATAAGCTCCAACTAAATGTACTCATTAAGCCGACTAAACCTAGAAATAATGAAAAAAGTAGATAACTCGAGTATGAATTATAGTAAGGGAGAATAAAAGTTGATACTACAGTTAGTCCGAATAGTATTCCTTTAGGATTAACAAACTGGATGAATATCCCAACTTTGAATAAATTTTTATTATATTTTTCATCGGGATCTGCACTAGTTTTACTAGTGAGTATTTTAAAAGCTAAATATAGCATATAAGCTACACCTAAAATTTTTAAAGGAAATTCGATTATGGGTAAGATATTGATGAGTACAATATTAAAGAAACTACATAAGGAAGTGAGGATGAAGAAACCGAAAGCGACTCCGAAGCAAAATTGCATACTTCTTTTTAACCCATGTTGATTGGCGTATGTCATAGCTAAAAAATTGTTAGGTCCGGGTGTGAAGCTACTTATAAAAACAAATAACAAAAAAGAAAATATAGGCATTTCAAAACCCCCAAAATATTTAGTGTGTGTTATAATGACCGAAAAGAACAATATAACGTGTACTTTTTATTATACATAACGGTCGTTATATTGTATATAGTGTAGGGGTGTTTCTTATGGAAGAAATTCAACTTATTTTAGCAAAAAATTTAAAAACAATACGTGAAAAAGAGAAAATGAGTTTAGAAAAGGTCTCTCAATTAACAGGTGTAAGTAAAACGATGATTGGACAAATTGAACGAGGAGAGTCAAGCCCAACATTAACAACGATATGGAAAATCGCTAATGGTTTAAAAGTGTCTTTTACTTCTTTAATCAATAATCCGCAACCAGATACGAAAGTTGTTTTACGAAATGATGTACAAGTATTATCAGAAGACAATGGGAGATATAAAGTGTATCCTTCTTTTCCTTTTCAAGATGATAGGAACTTTGAAATCTATACGATTGAAATTGAAACAGAAGGAAAATTAAGTTCGGAAGGCCATAAAGAAAGGACCGAAGAATTTATAACGGTGTTTGAAGGGGAATTGACAATTGAAATAAATGATTGTCAATATAAATTAAATTGCGGGGATGCAATTCGCTTTAAGGCAGATAGACCACACTTCTATCATAATTCCGGAAGAACACTAACTCGGTTAAGTATGACCATTTATTATCCAACTTCATAAACTTGCGATTACTTCAAGAATATAAAGAAATGTGTGTTGATAAACCATCTATAAGAGATGGTTTTATTTTATGAATTCATAAAAAAAAGACACTCGTTTGAGTGTCAACATAGTATTGCTCTCGCGTATAGGATTGGAGTATGTTTCTCAAAAACGTATTGAGATGGTTCGCATTTGAGAAACTGTCTTCTTATTCAATGTAACATTGGCAGGAAGAAGTGTAAATTGATAATGTATATACGGAAAATTTAGTATAGATAATTTCCACTGTTAATATAGTACAAAGTGTCTCTAATTGCATAAATATTGTCGTGAGGTTATTGAAATAGTAACTTTAGGACTGACGAAATAGTTACTGTTTTAGAATTTCAGAATGATTATTATAAAAAGAACGAATCATTTTTTAATCGATTCGTATAATTGTTAAAGAGGCACCTGTTGAACCGCCTCCAATTAAATTAATTACGGATAATACGCCGAATAGTTGAAGTGAAATTGTATTACCGGCAATTAAATTGGTTATTAAATTATTATTATAATTTGAAGTTGATAGTGCGGGTGAAACAATAGATCCGGGAAGTGGAGTTGAAGAGTTTAATAGAAGTCTTGTACCAGCAAGTAGTGCAGTTGTCGTAATAACTTGATAGGTTAAATAATATCTCCCAGTAACAGGAATTGTAAAAATATCATTTGAAGCGTTCACTGTAAAATTACCGAGACTTTGGTTATTAGAAAGTGGAATATTTGTTCCACCTAATATGACTGAAATGGGACCACCTAACGTATTATTAGCGAAAATAGAGTTTGTTGTGATAATAGGCCCAGTAATACCTGTAGATCCAGTAATACCTGTAGATCCAGTAATGCCTGTAGGCCCAGTAGGACCTGTAAGTCTGTATGGAAGAATAATTTCAAGAGCCAGTGATAATAGTTCTTTTTTTATTTTTTCATTCTTATCTTGAATATAAATCACCTCATTTTTAAATTAGAACGTAACCGATTTAGTATTTTGAAATGGAACTATCATTTTATTATATTAATACTACTAGTTAGAGCAACGGTAAAGAGTTTATTATATGTAAAAGTCATTTTAATATGAAAAAGTTATAGAATTTTTCTAAAATGATAGATGTTATATTTTGTTAATTAGTAAACGGAAATATGGAATGAGGTATTAAATTGAACTGCAATGACAAATTATCGTTGAATAAAGGTATGATAAGATCTGAAAATATTGGACCTACCTTTCCAGCTCTTCCGCCAATTTATATTCCAACGGGAGCAACAGGTCCAACGGGAGCAACAGGTCCAACGGGAGTAACAGGAACAACGGGAGCAACAGGAACAACAGGAGTAACAGGTCCGACGGGAATAACAGGAGTAACAGGAACAACGGGAACAACGGGAACAACAGGAACAACAGGAGTAACAGGTCCGACGGGAATAACAGGAGTAACAGGAACAACGGGAACAACAGGAGTAACAGGAGTAACAGGTCCGACGGGAATAACAGGAGTAACAGGAACAACGGGAACAACAGGAACAACAGGAACAACAGGAGTAACAGGTCCGACGGGAATAACAGGAGCAACGGGAGTAACAGGTCCGACGGGAATAACAGGAGCAACAGGAACAACGGGAACAACAGGAACAACAGGAGTAACAGGAGCAACAGGAGTAACAGGTCCGACGGGAATAACAGGAACAACGGGAATAACAGGAGCAACAGGAGTAACAGGAGTAACAGGAACAACGGGTTTAACGGGGGCAACGGGAGCAACAGGTCCGACGGGAATAACAGGGGCAACGGGAGTTATTGGTCCCATAACAACAACTAATTTATTATTTTACACTTTTTCAGATGGAGAGAAACTTATATATACAGATTCAGATGGGATCGCTCAATATGGTACAACTCACATATTAGCTCCTGATGAGGTTTCATATATTAACTTGTTTATTAATGGAATACTTCAACCACAACCATTATATCAAGTTAGTACTGGTCAGCTAACATTATTGGATAATCAACCCCCATCACAAGGTTCATCAATTATTTTGCAATTTATCACTATTAATTAAAAAAGACAGATTCTTAAATGAAAAGAATCTGTCTTTTTTCTACTTTAAATTAGCTAAAATTAAGTGACGATAAATTCAATTGTAATTGGAATTCCACCGTCTAATGCATCTCCACCAGGAATTGTGATAGCGCCAGTAGGTCCAGTAGTAACACTGGAGTTCACACTAGGTTGAAGAATGCCGTTTACATATAAGTTGTAATACGTAAAAGTCGGAAAAGCAGTTGCAGTAGTACCGGCATCATTTAAACAAGCAGTTGCAGCAATTGCGAAAGCTGCTCCAGTTCCAGTTCCAGCACTTAGTGTAGAGGTGAATCTTCTAGATGCCATAAATGGTTGAATAATAGGCAATTAATTCTCACTCCCTAAATTGTTTTTTGGAACGAAGTATACAATAACTTGTCCACTATATTGTATGAGAGTTTTTGATAATAGAAACGGCTTTATGATAATAGAGGGAACACAATTTAAGTAAAGGTATTATTGTTATTTATTTGAAAAGGTGGTGTTATTACTTGTTAGTTATTGGTTATATGCTAATACTTAGTTTTAATATTTAAATTAAAATGTGCTTTTGGACTTAAGAGATAAACGTGGAAAAATAAAATAAACTCTTAAGTTTAGGTGTTTAATCTAAGCAGTCAATTATTAAAAACATATAATTAATATGTGAGTCATGAACATAATTAAATATCGTTTTAAAGTTTAATTATAATTCATGTTTCCTATTTTAAGTGAATGAAACCTATGCACGATTTTATAGTTCTTATTAATAGGAAAATACTCAATTATAAAATAAGTAAGGAGGAAATTAATGTCACATAATAATTGTTTTGGTCATAACAACTGCAATAATCCGATTGTTTTCACTCCAGATTGTTGTAACAATCCACAAACGGTTCCGATTACTAGCGAACAATTAGGTAGATTAATCACTTTACTAAACTCTTTAATTGCGGCTATTGCAGCGTTTTTTGCAAATCCAAGTGATGCAAACAGATTAGCTTTACTCAATTTGTTTACGCAACTATTGAATTTACTAAATGAATTAGCACCTTCTCCAGAAGGGAATTTCTTAAAACAATTAATTCAAAGTATTATTAACTTACTACAATCTCCAAACCCAGACCTAGGTCAATTACTTTCTTTATTACAACAATTCTTCAGTGCTCTTGCACCATTCTTCTTCTCTTTAATTATTGATCCTGCAAGCTTACAACTTCTATTAAACTTATTAGTTCAACTAATTGGTGCTACTCCAGGAGGTGGCCCAACAGGTCCAACAGGTCCAACAGGTCCAGGAGGCGGAGCAACAGGAGCAACAGGAGCAACAGGGGCAACAGGAGCAACAGGCCCGACAGGAGCGACTGGAGCAGGAGTAACAGGCCCAACAGGTCCAACGGGAGACACAGGTCTAGCAGGAGCGACAGGCCCAACAGGTCCAACGGGAGACACAGGAGCAGCAGGCCCAACAGGTCCAACGGGAGACACAGGAGTAGCAGGAGCGACAGGCCCAACAGGAGACACAGGCCCAACAGGAGCAACAGGCCCAACAGGTCCAACGGGAGACACAGGTCCAACAGGAGCAACGGGAGCAACAGGATTAACAGGAGCAACAGGAGCAACTGGTGGCGGAGCTATTATTCCATTCGCTTCAGGTACAACACCATCTGCGTTAGTTAACGCATTAATAGCTAATACGGGGACACTCCTTGGATTTGGATTTAGTCAGCCTGGTGTAGCTTTAACAGGTGGAACTAGTATCACATTAGCATTAGGTGTAGGTGATTATGCATTTGTAGCACCACGTGATGGGGTTATTACGTCATTAGCAGGTTTCTTTAGTGCAACAGCTGCATTAGCTCCATTATCACCTGTTCAAGTGCAGATACAAATATTAACTGCACCTGCAGCGAGTAATACGTTTACAGTACAGGGCGCACCTCTATTATTAGCACCAGCATTTGCTGTAATAGCGATTGGTGCTACAGCATCGGGAATCATACCTGAAGCTATTCCAGTAGCTGCTGGAGATAAAATACTGTTATATGTTTCATTAACGGCAGCAAGTCCAATAGCTGCAGTTGCTGGATTTGTAAGTGCAGGTATTAATATCCAATAACTTGTGGTAATGTATTCTGTATATAGCCTTTTCTAATTTTATTAGGAAGGGCTATATTTTATGGGAAGATAGGTGATACATCAATTAAGAAATTCCTCATTGTTAAGTTGGTATAAAAGGAAAATTAAAATGTATGATTTACACTTTATTGTTTATAGAATAAGTTATGCAGTTTAAAAAATTACCTATAAATAAAAAAGATGAATTCTATTTTTAATAGAATTCATCCATTACATAAACGGTATACAAGAAAAGTAAGGTATTTATCATGAGCGCTGAAATGTTATAGTTCAAATTGGTAATAAACTATTTGTTTTTATTACAGTTACATCCTTTTTTCTTTACATAGCCTTGATTGGCTAAATCTCTTTGCGACTGGGAATTGGAAGATTGAGAATTGGAAGACTGAGAGGATGTTGATGAACTACTATTTTTATTATAGGAGTTATTTTTTCGGTAGTTATAATTACTCATAGTACTATCACCTCCAATTAAATATATAAATATTATATGTATGTACTCTATTAAACGTTACGAAAAAAATAGGAATGGAGGAAATACAGTAAAAAATCTCCTACGTATTTTCCGAGGAGATTTTTTATTCATGATATAAATTAATATCCCCAGTAAAGAGGGAAATAATATGAATCTTGATAATATAAATTTTGTTGTGGACTAGGAAGCTGAGTTGGTGTGTCTATCATTCCGCGGTTTTGATTGCAGTTTGCTGGAGGACCAATTACTGTAGTGGATTGAATAGGGGATACTGCTTGTTTCCATTGTTGTTCATCAATACAGTAAGTATGAGCCATTATATTAGCGGGTGTTAAGCGTAACATATCAGAACCAAAAATAACTTCTGGTGTTGGGGCGTTGAAAATAGCTAATAAATGAGTACCATCTGCTGTAGCGACTTCATAATGCCACCACGCTTGTGGAATGTTGGCGACTTGCCCTGGTTGTATCGGTAAGTTTAATATTTGATTAGTAAAAGGATTCAGTAAAGAAACAACAGCAGACCCTGAAATACAGTAAACAAGTTCAGCTGCGTTTTGATGAATATGTGGCTCCACAACATTTCCTGTATTTAAATAAATATCTAATAAAGAAGTATTTTCTAACGTATTTAATTGTTTCACGCCAAGTACGTTTATATAATTTTGGGTATCTTTTTTAAAAAAATTACTTTTACTTAAATCATAGGTGAAATTAGTTGAGGGGGAAGTGTAGTCGATACTAGAAGTCATTAGTATTACCCACCTTTCTTATATTTTCATGCAATTTGAATTTAAGATATGAGTCTAGTTATTGAAATGTGAAAGCATTGCTGCTCTTGGTTTGTAAAGTAATAAAATTGTTCATTTGTATGCAATAACATTACAATAATTTCATTGCGAAAAAAGGTGCTATTAATTACAATTAATGTAAAATATAGCGGTTTTTTGAAATTTGGAGTACAAGGGGAGTGTAGAAAATGAATCATACTATTGTAAAAGAGTTGGAAGTTGAATTGAAAAATTACTTTAAACCGTTTTTGAATGCGCCTGCAACAATAGAAGAAATTCAAGATGTTGAAAATGAAATGGGAATTGTGTTTCCAGATGAATTACGAAATCTTTATCTTGCACATAACGGTGAGGATAGATCAGGACCTGGGTTATTTTTTGGTTTACCATTTCTCTCATTAGATCAAGTTTTGGATGAGTGGAGAATATGGAAAAGAATTGAAGAGGTTGATTTTTTAAATTTTGATGCATTTTCAATACCAGCAGAATGCATTAAGGAAAGATATGTGAATCACAATTGGATACCTATTAGTAAAGATTATGGTGGTAACAACATAGGAATAGATGTTGACCCGGATGAAAAGGGAAAAGTGGGACAAGTTATTAATTTTGGACGAGATGAAGAAGTGAAATATGTAATTGCGAATAGAATTTCAGACTTGTTACTATTTATTGTACAAACGTTAAAAAATAAACATTTCACTATTCACCAAGAAGAAGACTATTTATATTGGAGTTATGGTGCTAACGATAATATACATTTTTTAGATGCTTTATTTAATATTGAATTACCTGTTTTACATCCTCAATTAATATTTCAATCTGAAAAAAACATTAATGATTGGTACGATAGTTTAGATGAGAATTGGAGAAATATAGTGGGTCCATCTGAATGTGCAGGCAAGTTTATGAGGGAGAAGAGATTATATTTAGGTGGAAATGGATTAGTAGATATAAGTCCATTACTGATATGTACAGAAGTGAGAGAACTAATTTTATCTGGAAATGAAATTCAAGATTTAGCAGGATTAGAACAAATGAATGCTTTAAAGAAGTTATATTTAGTAAATAACCCAGTTCAAGATTTAACGCCAGTATTACACTTGCAGCACTTACAAGAAATGAATATAAAAAATACGAAGATAAATAATCTGTCGGAACTTGTAGAAATATCAGCATTAAAGAAATTAGACATTTCACATACTAGTATTCAAGATTTTTCATTATTATCGAAGTTTCAAAATTTAGAATCACTTACAGTACATATTTCAAATTGTGAGCAGCTCTATGCAATTTCAAAAGTAGATTCTTTAAAGTATTTATATATTTTAGGTTTAGAAAATGTTAGTGAACTGGATTTACTTGTTTTGCAAAATTTAAAAAAATTAATATCAATTGAATTTGAAAATAGCACCTTTGTTAATTTAAATTGTTTACAACACAATTCATCAATTCGAAATATAAAGTTGACAGATACAAAGGTAAAGGATGGAGCCGCATTAGGTAATATGAAAGGACTAAAGGAATTAGAATTAGATGGCGCAACAATTGATAACCTTGAAACGATTTGTTGTTCTCATTCATTAGAAATATTTACAGGTTCGTTTGAACAATTTCATATGTTAAAAGACTCATTTGATAGAAAAATAGATTTTTCAAAAATAATTGGAGGAATGAATGAAGAAGAAAGAGAAATTTGGCATCAGCATGTAATGGATTAGAAAATAAATTATGTATTACTGAATGTCACATCCCTCGTTAATCGTTCGTCTTGTATGTAGAACGGATAAGGAGGGATTTTGTTATGAAAAATTTTGATGTAGCAATTGTTGGTGGTGGGCTTGCTGGATTAACAGCATCTATATATTTAGCGAAAGCTGGAAGGAAGGTTATTGTATTAGAAAAATCCAGTCACTTCGGCGGTCGCGGGAAGACTATAAATAAAAATGGCATTTGTATGAATCTTGGTGCACATGCTTTATATAGAGGTGGAGAAGCGTTTAAAACTTTTAATGAGCTAGGTATAAATCTACCAGGTGGAGTTCCATCTACAAAAGCACATGGAATATGGAAAGGGGATGTTTTTACCATCCCAACAGATTTTCGCTCTATTTTATCAACACCGTTACTTTCTTGGTCTGCAAAAGTACAGTTCTCTCGTCTAATGATTCATTTAGGGAATTTAGATGTAGGAAAAGTTTCAAAAATGAGTCTATCTACATGGGCGGAAAAGGAAATTAAAGATCCAATGGTTCGAAATATATTTTATGCATTATGCCGTACAACAACATATACGTATGCTCCTACAATACAATTAGCATCTTCAGTACTAAAGCAAATACAGCTTTCTATGAAAGAAGGAGTACTTTATGTAGATGGGGGGTGGGAGACGATAATAACAAATTTAAGGAAGATAGCGAGTGATAGTGGTGTGCAATTTCTGGCTAAAAAGCATGTTTTGAAAATAGAGCATTGTGAAGGGAAACAAAGAATACAATGTTTTGACGATGAAGTATTTGAAGCAGGTGCAGTCATTGTAACAACTCCGCCGAAAGAGGCTTGTAAAATTATAAAAGGTGCAGAGGGAACAAGTTTGCAAAAATGGTGTGAACAATCTATACAAGTGACCGTGGCAGCGTTAGATATTGGTTTAAAACAATTACCGAATCCTATGCATCATTTTTCTTTGGGATTAGATCAACCAATATTTTTCACAAATCAATCGAGAGCAGCTAAATTAAGTGAAGATGGATCGATTGCAGTGAGTCTAATTAAGTATCACAATCCTGTGCTAGAACTAAATCATATTCAACAAGATAAAGAACAGTTAGAAAGTACGATGGAATTGTTACATCCGAACTGGAGAAGAGAAGTTGTTGCAAAGCAATATTTACCGAAAATTACGGTAGTACATGATTTTCCTCATATTGACCGTGTTGAAAAACCAGGCCCTAACATACATGAAATGCCAGGTGTTTACGTTGCAGGAGATTGGGCAGGGCACGATGAAATATTAGCTGATGCTGCAGTAGCAAGCGGCAAACGTGCGGCGTTACACATTTTAAAGCAATCCGAAAGTGAGGCAGTTCATCATGGAAACGGAGCAGTTATATGAAACGTATCAACCATTATTATTTTCATTAGCATACAGAATCCTTGGGAGTGTTATGGATGCTGAGGATATCGTTCATGACGTTTTTATCTCGTTAAATAATATAGAGGACGTTCAATCTATAGAAAATATGAAAGCATATTTATGTAAAATGGTAACAAATCGCTCAATTGATAAATTACGCTCGGCAGCACATAAACGGAACGTATATGTCGGAATGTGGTTACCAGAACCATTTGTGGAAGAGACTGATGACCCATCAGAGTCATTTGTAATGAAAGAATCAATTTCTACAGCATATTTATTACTTTTACAACAATTGTCTGAGGTAGAGAGGGTTGTTTTCATATTAAGAGAGGTTTTCGATTATGACTACGAAGAAATCGCTTCAATTGTTGATAAGAGTAGTGTGAATTGCCGGAAAATATTTCAACGAGCACGAAAAAGTATTTTAGATAAGCCGAAGCAGTCAAAGTTAAGTACGAAAAAAATGGCTGCTTATGTTGAAAAGTTTGTATCATCATTACAGTGTGGGGATGCGCAAGGCATGTTAGAAGTATTAAAAACAGATGCGATATTGAAAGCAGATGGTGGGGGTAAAGTTACAACTGCAGTTCATCCAATTTACTCTGCAAATAGAATTATACGTTTATTCTTTGGGATTGGGAAGAAGTTCCCGCCAGTGTACAATGTTGAGTATAAGATAGTAAATGGTGCCCCAGGCGTTATTGTTAAAGTGAAAAATAAAGTGACTTACGTGCTTTCATTTACATTTGAGAATGAAAAAATCGCAAACATTTATATGATGGTTAATCCTGAAAAACTTATACATTTAAATGAATAGTATAAAAAGACGCATTTCTTTAGAAGTGCGTCTTTTTTATTATTTCTCTAACATTTCAAGAGGTACATCTTTTTCGCCAGCTACCTCAAATTTAATTTCCCCGTCTTCTTCATAAATACGTGAAATAATCGGTATAGTAATCATTAATTTTTTATGCTGTTTTCGCTTTCGAGCAGCATCTAAGCTAATCACGTTCATTGTAAGCATCCTTTCTTCTAGAAATATAAAAACAAAAGAAAATGCGTCCGGAAAGGGCGCTTAATTGAATTTGAAATACCGATTCATTTAATTGGGGTTTATATGATTTAATAACTGCAATTGAATTAAAAATAGTATGAATGGAATAATTGCACGTAGAAATTAACTTTACCAAAAAACGAAACAATATGCTATAAAAAAATTAAAATCTTTGTCATATAACAAGAAAAAGATTTTCGTTTCGCATATAATGAAAGTAGACGGGCAACAAGAGCTTTTTCATCATATTGCTTTGGAAAGGCGATGAAAAGAATGGATACGTTAGATTCATTATTATTTCAACTTGAACAATATGGAGAAGAGCATGATCGAAATAAAAAAACAAGGGAAGAAAAATTACGGAATATTTCTCGTGAGATGGGACAGTTTTTATCAATTTTAGCAAAAGGGTGTAGCGCAAAAAGAATCTTAGAAATTGGAACTTCTAATGGTTATTCTACATTGTGGTTAGCTAACGCGGTAGAAGAAACAAATGGAAATGTAACAACTGTAGAACTTTCTTCAGAACGAGTTGGAGAGGCACTTGTTAATTTTGAAAAGGCAAACCTTATACAAAGGATTGATGTTCATAATCAAGAAGCAGGGGCATTTTTAGATGCGCAACTAGATCATTCATTTGATTTTATTTTCCTAGATTCAGAGCGTACGCAATACATGTGGTGGCTTGAGCACATAAAACGCATTTTACAACCAAAAGGTATTCTTGTTGTTGATAATGCAACTTCTCATGCAAGTGAATTAGCCGAGTTTAGAAAAATGATGGAAGAAGATGAAATGTTTGAAACGGTGTTATTGGCATTTCAAAATGGAGCATTCGTAGCGCGCAGGAAGAAATAGACTTGAGCGTAATATAATTATCACATTGAAAAAGGGTGTATGTCAAAAGGTTGAGTACAGTGGGATAGGAAGAACATCCTTTATAAACGTAACATACGAAGAATCCGCCTTCAGCATGTTGTTCTCTAGGTCTTAAGTCTGAGGAAAATTATGTTGATTACAGGTATACTTATAGTAAGAAACAGGGAATGACTGCGTAAACAGGCATTTCTAAATAAATTGATTTCAAGCAATCAGAATGAATATGAAATACGATATAATAGATGAAATATAGTGCACATAAATTCGCACATATGAATAAAGGAGCGATTTTGTTGACTGAACTCGAGAAAAAAGAACCTGTATCAATTGTGAAAGATAATAATGTAGAAATAGTGGTTGATACAGTTATAAAAGATGCGGAATTAGAGGAACTGAATAAAGAAGCTGATCTTTATGTACAAAAGTTAAATAGCGAGCAAAATACAGATTTATCAAAAGTATTGTCTCAGCTAGGAGATTTAGGGGATAAAGAGCAACAAGCAGCAGGACAAACGTTGTCAGCATTAAAACGTCCTGTCACAGCGATGATGAATGGAAAGAACGAAGAAATTCCAAATACATTGTTAGAATTACGAAAAGTGGTATCAGAGCTTGATCCGAACTCACTAAAAGCAAGTGGTATGAAGAAAATTATGTTTAAAGTATTCAAGAAAAATCCACTTGAAACATACGTACACAAATACCAATCTATAGATAAGCAAATTGAGGAGATTATAAGATCCCTACTTATTGGTCGTGACAACTTACAAGAAGATACAGTTGGTCTTGAAATGCTTAAAGAGCAATCGCACGATAAAATTCACGCGCTTGATAAGCAAGTATACTTAGGGAAAAAACTTGCAGGCATGCTGGAAGCTGAGAAACAAAATCCAGAACGTCAAAGAGATATTCCATTAATTAATGATGCGTTAGAAAAGATTTTAGTGCGTACGCGTAATATGCAGCAAGCGAAAAGTGTTTTATTACAATCTATCGCATCTGTAGACATTATTAAGAAAAATAATGAAAAGTTAACGGAGGCAATTCGTAATGCAATTACGATGACACAAAATGTTGTAACAGTCTCTGCTGCTATCCAGCTAGCATTAACAAATCAGCGTAAAACAATTGATGCAGTGAATGCGACAAATGAAGCAATCGAATCAATGGTATTAAGCAATTCTCAAGCATTAAAACAAAATACAGAAGAAACAACAAAACTTCTTGAAAATCCTGCCATTAGCATGGATAAATTACGCGAGTCATTCCAAAACGTATTCGCTGCAATTGAAGCTTCTGAGAAATCGTCAGAACGTATTATCGAGTCAAGTAAGAAGTTTGTTATTGAACTAGACACATTTAATGATGAAATGAAACAAAAACTCATTCAGCGCCCAAGAAAATAGCAGACTTTTAGAGGAGGTGAAAAAATGAGTTTCATTCAAACTGTATTAGTACTATTAGGTACATTGCTTTTAATCGCATTTACTGTCGTTGTATTAGTTGTATATTTCGGACGTAAACTGTATTTTTCATGGACGAAGCCATATAAAAGAGCACACGATTCTTTAGATAAGTTATCGAATAAATCATTACCGTTTCTACAAGAATTTACACAACACCCTCTCTTTTATCGCTGGATTCGTACGGAAGGAAAGAAAGAACAACATACATTAAACACTCTATTCTGTGCATCGGGTCAACGTACGAGAGAGCAAGTATTCTCGATGTTGCCGAAAGAAAAACAGAAAAAAGTACATGTAATGGCAAAAACAACGAAAAAGCTTACTAATGAAGATATTGATGTAGCGGCGATGAAAGTAAAAGATTTTTTAAGACAAGAAACGCAGCAAACAGTAAAACCGACAGACTTATCGTTTTATAAATTGTATTTTTATGATCGATATCCAGATGCATTAAATACAATTCAAGCGTATAAACGCTCAATAAATCCTTCATTACAACGAACGGTTGATGATATTACAATTTCAGTATTAAATGCTTTGCCGTATTATCAGGAGCAGCGTATGTTCGAACAACAACATAAACTTGAAACGTTCTTAATGAAAGATTTAACAGCTATGCTGTCGTTAGTTGTACAATTACCACCTTCACAACGACCAGAAAAAGAAGAAGAATTAAAAATCTACTTGCAAAATTTCAAAAAAGAAATGGAAGTAGTTGAGCGAGATATTCGTGACTCAATTGATCACGATTTGAATGTGAAGATGAGAGCAGCGACTGAGAAGTTTAAGAATAAATAAAAAAGGCGCCTTAAAGCTATAATACTTAGCTTTTAAGGCGTTTTTTATTAGCTGTTATTTTGCTTTAACGGTAGTATGACTAGATGCAACACTTTCATTATGCAATCGATCAACTGCAGTAACAACATACGTATACGTTTCTCCAGAAATAGCTGTTTTATCTACATAAATTTCTCCAAGTTTTGTTTTTCTTACAGTAGTAAGTAAATGTTTTGGATTTTCTATATCCACTTCATTTTTTCCATTCACTCGGTAAATGGCGTAATAAGCAGAGTCATTCTCTCTATCATCAATGATACCGACAGCAATACCTTCATCTCGTGGAATTGCACCTTTTAAAGTTGGTTGTTTAGGTGGATCATGATCAAGCCAAGGCATAGGCGGGATTAATGCAGGATGTTTATATATATCTTTTGAGATTCGATCTTTAACTCCTAGTGGATTGTTATTAATATCTTTTAAGCTAAAATGCATACTCCCTTTTATTTCAGGATATAACCGATTTAATGCAATTTGTCTTGGATATTCCTCAGGATTAGACCAAGCGGGGACAGAGTTATTATTAATTTTATAGGCCGCTTGACCGATATATAGGTGAATTGGTTTACTAGTTGTTTCTTTTACCCACCAATCTACTAATATGTCATATGCAGCTGGTGTGAAACCAATATTCCAATATATTTGCGGTGTAATGTAATCGATATAGCCTTTTTGTATCCATTCACGTGTATCAGCATAAAGATCATCATAGTTTCTTTGACCTGCAGTTGTGTTAGATCCAGTTGGATCGTCAGCTATATTTCGCCATACGCCGAATGGGCTTATGCCAAACTTTACGTATGACTTTTCTTGTTTTATAGCAGTATTTAAATCTTTTACAAGTTCATTTACATTGTCACGTCGCCAATCTTCTATATTTGTAAATCTACCGTTATTATATGTTTCGTACGTTTTTTGATCGGGGAATTGTTCACCCGCCACTTTATATGGATAAAAATAATCATCCATATGCAATGCATCTACATCGTAATTTTGTACAATTTCTAAAGCACCTTCAGTTATAAATTTTTTTACTTCTGGAATGCCAGGGTTGTAATATAACTTTCCTCCATAGGGTACAACCCAATCGGGATGCTGTTTTGCAGGGTGATTATCCGATAATCGATTTATATCAGTGTGATTCATCGTTATTCGGTATGGATTAATCCATGCATGGAATTCTATATTTCTTTTATGTGCTTCTTCAATCATAAATGCGAGTGGGTCATAACCAGGATTTTTTCCTTGTGTACCTGTAATGTATTCAGACCAAGGACCGTAATTGGAAGGGTAAAAAGCATCAGCGGTTGGTTTTATTTGTACAACAACTGCATTCATACCAGTGTTTTTTACATCGTCTAATAATCTAATAAACTCTTGTTTTTGATTTTCGATAGGTAATCCAGTTTTTGAGGGCCAATCAATATTAAGAACAGATGCGATCCATACAGCACGTAATTCATGTTTTTTGTACGTAGTATTTACTTCAGCATAAGTAGAGTGAGGAGAAATGAAAGAGAAAGGAATAAAAAAGATGACGATACAACACGTCATTAATAAACGTTTCATAATCATTTATACGCCTCCCTATTATATGGTTAACTAATATGATATCTGAGTTGAGGTTGTACTTACAATTGAGAAAAATACATATTGAAACATTAATTTAATAGGAAAAATATTTTTACTGAAATTTACTTTCATTATAACTAAATCGTTTCATTACTTCATATGCTTGTTAGTAAAGTGAAACTTCCTTTCATTTGAAGGGGAATAAATTATAAGTATAGGAGGATTAATAAATGAAAGTATTGTTCGTTTGTTCTGGAGGAATGTCCAGTGCAATTGTTGTAAACGCTTTAAAAAAAGAAGCGGAGAAAAAAGGTGTAAACATGGAAGTGCATGCGATTGGAACAAATGAGGTGGAAGAAGAAGTGAAGAACGGCTGGGATGTTGTAATGGTTGCACCTCAAGTAAGACATCGATTTGATTCAGTTAAAAAATTTGCAGAAGAGGTATCTATCCCGTGCGGTATTATACCGCCGCAAGCATACACGCCACTTGGCGGACCGACTTTATTAAAAACTGTAAATGATTTAATTAGTTAGGAGGAAGCGTTATGAATAAGTTTGTCACGTTTCTTGATAAAAATTTATCTGGACCGATGGCAAGGCTATCTGAACAGAGGCATTTACAAGCAATCCGTGATGGAGTTATTTCAGCATTGCCATTTATCATTGTAGGAAGCTTCTTTTTAATCGTAGCATTTCCACCATTACCGAAAGATAGTTTCATATCAGTTTGGGCATTAAAAAATCAAACGAGTATATTAATACCATATCGTTTAACAATGTTTATTATGTCTTTATATATAGCATTTGGAATAGGATATAATTTAGCGAAAAGTTATAAGCTAGATGCTTTATCAGGGGCACAGCTTGCAGTATGTTCATTACTATTAACATTAACGCCTGAATTAATTGATAAAAAAGGATTTATGCTTCCGATGACAAATCTCGGAGGTCATGGACTATTCGTGACGATGATTGTTTCTATTTTATCAGTGGAGATTTTAAGATTTTGTAAGAAGAAAAACGTAACAATCAAAATGCCAGAACAAGTACCACCATCAGTAGCGCGTTCGTTTGAAGCACTTATACCTGCGGCTTTCGTTATTATTATTATGAGTCTTATTACTGTTGTTTTTAAAGTGGATGTACATTACGTTGTAGATAAATTAGCAGCACCGTTAGTTAAAGCTGGTGATAGTTACTTTGGTGTTATTATACCTGTATTTTTAATTACATTTTTCTGGTCTTTCGGGATACACGGTGTATCCGTTGTAGGTACGGTAGCAAGGCCGCTTTGGGATGTGTATTTAGGGAAGAACGGTGAAGCTGTAGCAAGTGGGGCAAGTCATTTTCCATTCATTGCACCGGAGCCGTTTTATCAATGGTTTATTTGGATTGGTGGTTCGGGAGCAACGTTAGGACTTGTGTTAGCTATGATTGTATTTGGACGATCAAAATATTCAAAAGCACTATCGAGAACTTGTATAGTACCTGGCATTTTTAACATTAATGAACCAGTTATATTTGGTTTACCGATTGTATTGAATCCAATCTTAATTATTCCTTTCGTTATTACACCGCTAGTAACAGCTACTATAGCTTACTCTGCAACTGCAATGGGATTTGTAACACCAACGCATATTATGCCGCCTTGGACCTTGCCAGCTCCAATTGGAGCCTATTTAGCTACAGGAGGAGATTGGCGTGCAGTTGTATTAGTTTTAATAAATATAGCAATATCATTCCTTATTTATCTACCATTCTTTAAAATGTACGACAAAAATATGCTTGAAATTGAAAAGAATGGAGACGGAGAATCTGTTAATTCATAAGTTTTATACTGTATGTATGAGTGATAGGTATTTTGCCTATCACTTCTTTCACATGAAATTCAGAGAGGGTGAGATGGTATGAATATAAAATTTAGCTATAAAGGTGTATTTTTATTGCTGTTTGGAGTAATATGTGCGAATTTCCTTTTTGTACCTTTATTAAGAATGCTACATCTACCACAAATGCATAGTGTATGGCTTGTTACAAGTATTGCAGCAAGTATTTTGCTTACAGTAGTTGTTTCTTTTATTGATGGATCGTTTGCATCAAAAACTCAGTTGTTTTTTAGATTTATATTATTTTCGATCGGTTGTACGTTTGTAACTTACATCATTGTTTTTTAGTAATGGGAGGTCATGCATGTTATGTATATTGCGGGGATAATGTCCGGTACTTCATTAGATGGAATAGATGTAGCGCTCGTTCATATAGAAGGGAATGGTGTAGAGTCTAAGGTCGAACGCATCCACTTTACTACAGTTCCATTTTGTAATGATATGAAAAATGAAATACAACAAGCATTATCAATAGAGAATTCAAATGTACAACTCATTTGCAGTTTAAATTTCAAACTCGGTTTATGTTTTGCCAACGCTGTAAAGGAAGTTTGTAACGAGGCCAATTTTTCTTTGAAACAATTAGATTTAATAGGTTCTCACGGACAAACGATTTATCATCAGCCAAAGCAAGATGGTAGTATGATCCCATCCACATTACAAATTGGAGAACCCGCAGTTATAGCGTATGAAACGAATACAACGGTTATTTCTAATTTTCGAACGATGGACATGGCGGCAGGGGGACAGGGTGCACCACTAGTACCATATTCAGAGATTATTTTGTATCGCCACCAAACTAAAAATAGACTACTACAAAATATTGGCGGGATCGGTAATGTTACCCTTATACCAAGTAAACTAAGTAAGAAGAGCGTTATAGCTTTTGATACTGGTCCAGGGAATATGATAATGGATGAAGTATGTCAAAGATTATTTCAGTTGCCATATGATCAAAATGGTAAGATTGCAAAACAGGGAGTAGTTGTAGAAGAGGTTTTGACATATTGTATGAACCATCCATTTTTGAAAATGAATCCACCAAAATCAACAGGTAGAGAACAGTTTGGAGAAGAATTTGTCAGTGAGTTATTGAAGCGGTTTGAAAAGTATAGTAAAGAAAATATATTGACGACTGTCACAATGTTTACAGCAAGTTCAATTGTTCATCACTATAAGGAGATTATTTTGCCGTATTATGAAATCGATGAGGTAATTCTAGGTGGTGGCGGAAGTTATAATGATACGCTTGTTGAAATGATAAGAAATGGATTGAAGGAAGAAAAGTGCACAGTATTTATTCAAGAAGATATAGGCTATTCTTCAGAAGCGAAAGAAGCAATCGCCTTTGCGATTTTAGCAAATGAAACGTATCATCGTAATCCGAGTAATGTGCCGAGCGCAACTGGGGCTAAGCAATCTGTAGTTCTAGGGAATATAACATTCCCTCCAATTTGAAATGAATGAGGCGAATATATGAGGTATATGATTGGAGTAGACGGCGGAGGAACAAAGACAGAAGCAATTGCATTTGATAAAGACGGAAATGAACTTGTAAGAGCAACAAGTGGTTTTGGAAATATATTAATAGATTTTGAAGAGGCTCTTGTGCATATTATGGAGGTGATTGATCAATGTCAGAAAGGTGTATTAAATGGGCATTGCGTTTGTATTTGTTTAGGATTAGCAGGTGTAAGTGGAGTAAATACGAATGAATTAACATTACGTCTAATAAAGAAGTACGGAACACCAATTGAAGTTTTTAATGACGCAATGATTGCACATGCAGCTACTTTGAAAGGGAAAGATGGAATTTTAACGATTGGCGGTACAGGTGCGATTTGTATTGGAAAGAAAGGAGAAGTGTACGAGTATAGTGGGGGATGGGGACATATTTTAGGAGATGAAGGAAGCGGATATTGGATTGGGTTACAAGTTTTAAAGAAAATGGCAAAGCAATTTGATCAAGGGGTTACACTTTGCCCATTAAGCTTAAGGGTTCAAGATGAGTTTCAACTTTTGACGTCGTCCCATATAAAAAGACTAGTTTATAGTTCTACAAAAGATAAAGTTGCAGCAATCGCACCATTGATTATTGAGGAAGCGAGAAATGGGAATGAGGATGCACATGAAATTATAGTGCAAGCGGCTAAGGAATTAACGAGAATTACGGTGAATATTTACAATAGAATGCAGTTTGATGTAACAACTTCAATTGCAGTAAGTGGCAGCATACTGCGTTTCGTTCCTGAAATATATGCTGAATTTAAGAAATGCTGTGAGAAAAGTATAGGAGACGTTACATTTGTACCACATTCAGAACTAGCAGTGAAAGGAACATATTATTTAATGAAGAATAAATATTTTAAAATATAACTGCATGAGAATTTTTGTATGATTTGTAAATATATGATGTTAAAATGTATAAAGGGATGTGGAAAAAAGTACAATATACTTAGTTTTTGAATATTGTATATGTATTCCTATGTAGAAAGTGAATGATTACATGATTAATAGTATGCAGTTTTTGTATTTGGTGGCTTCTTATTTATTTGGAAACATATTGACCGCTTATATAGTAACGAAATGGAGACATAACGTTGATATTCGGGATGAAGGAAGCGGGAATCCTGGCGCAAGAAATATGGGGCGCGTATACGGAAAAGGATATTTCATCGCTACATTTTTAGGTGATGCAATTAAAGGGGCAATCGTAGTTTCTATTGCAAAATATCTTTTTGGAGATTCTACATTTGTAATGTTAGCTTTACTGGCTGTTTTACTTGGACATATATATCCAATTGTATTTAAGGGCAAGGGCGGAAAAGGCATATCAACATTTATCGGAGGATTAATCGCATTTGATTATTTGATAGCGCTTACCCTTGTTGCTGTTTTCATTATATTTTATTTAATCTTTAAAGGGTTTACTAAGCCAGGGTTAATTACAATCGCTTGTTTGCCAGTATGCATGATTTTGTATTCTTATTCTATTGTTACGACTATTTTAAGTGCTCTTATCATTGTACTTATTTTATATGTAAATCGAGAATGAAATGAATTTTTAATAAGTGGAGTAAATCTCCACTTATAATTTTTATTAAATACATAAAGGAGAAAAGCCATGGGGTTAATATATAAAGTTGCTGATCAAGCTTGGGAATTTGAACATATACATAAATTGAATTACAAAACATTTGTAGAAGAAATTCCGCAACATGAAGAAACGAAAGAGCGTGTTCGTATAGATCATTTTCATGAAGAGAATACATATTTAATTTGTTTAGATGATGATAAGTTAGTAGGAATGGTCGCATTGCGAGGAAAACGACCATTCTCATTAGATAATAAAATTTCAAATTTAGATTTTTATTTGCAAGAACATGGAGAAAACGTATATGAAATTCGTTTGCTTTCAGTTGAACGTGAATATCGAAATGGAAGAGCATTATTAGGTTTAATTCGCTTTTTACATCGTTATTTGCTTCTAAATGGATATGAATTAGCACTCATTTCTGCGACGACACGTGAACTGCCTTTATATGAGCAAATGGGGTTCAAATCTTTTCATTCGTTAGTTGGTACAGAAGAAGCGGCTTTCCAGCCAATGTATGTTACTCCTGCTATGTTTGAAGCATCGAGTGTTGGGGGTATTATGACGAAAGAATATACGTTTTTACCTGGTCCAGTAGATATTGAAGACAATGTTCACAAAGCATTTTCTGCAAAGCCTATTTCGCATCGTTCTAAGTCATTTCAAGTGACGATGGAAAATGTGAAAAAACGTTTACTGCAAATGACAAAAGCAAAACGTGTGCAACTTTTGTTAGGCACAGGTACATTAGCGAATGATGCCATTGCTTTACAGTTACGTTCTTTAAAAGGGAAAGGACTAATATTAACAAATGGGGAATTCGGTAATAGATTAGTTGGACACGCAGCGCGTGCGCAATTACATTTTGATACGTATAAAAAAGAAATGGGAGAACCGTTTATTTATACCGAATTAGAACAAATAATGGAAACTGAAAATTATGAATGGCTTTGGTTTGTTCACCATGAAACATCTACCGGAATGTTAAATGAGTTAGACGAGCTAAATATTTTATGCAATAAGTATAAAGTGAAATTATGTGTAGATTGTATTAGTTCAATTGGAGCGATACAGATAGATTTAAAGGATGTATATTTTGCAAGCGGTGTTAGTGGAAAGGCAATTAAATCGTTTACTGGATTATCTTTCGTTTTTCATAATCATAATGTGAAAGTAAACGAGACTTTACCGGCCTATATGGACGTTGGCATGTACGAAGAAAATAAAAGTATTCCATATTCTCATTCATGGAATTTAATTTATGCATTGCAAGAAGCATTAAAAAGATTCGAAGATGAAATGGTATTTGAAAAAATAAAAGAGACGTATGCATATATTGAACAAGCTATTACTACTATGGGTTTAAAACTTGTTTCACCTAAAGAACATGCTGCGCCAATTATATTTACGATTCAATTAAATAAAGGTCTTTCTTCTAAATTGGTAGGTGATGCGTTAGCGTTACAAGGATATATCGTCCATTATGAATCAGCGTATTTACAAAAGAATAACTGGATCCAAATTGCATGCCTAAATCATTACAAAGAACGTGATATGAAAAGAATGTTGAATTGTTTACAACTGTGTGTATTACAGAGTGAGGTACATATATAAAGTGAAACTTTAATCAGTGGGGGTTTTGTTCATCCCCCGCTGATTATCAGCCCTCACCAATCGGACGTTTACGAACAGTTGATCTCTCATTTAACTTCTTTGCTCCAACTGAATTTTGAGGTGGGAGTTTTACTGTCCGTTAACGCGGGATAAAGACTTTTTCTTAATATAGATGGTTTCGTATAAAGGAGTTGCTACATACGAAAACTTAGGAATAGATCATTGGAAGAGGTGTTAGTATGATAACTAAAAAACTACCGTTACAAATAGATGATATAAAAAAAGCTCAAAACATTTTAGACAGAAATGCTCGTAAAACGCCATTAGTAAAATCATTTTATTTGACTAGTAAAACAGGTGGAGAAATTCACTTGAAATTAGAAAATATGCAATTAACGGGTTCTTTTAAATTCCGTGGTGCATTTAATAAAATGTCACAGTTAACAAATCAGGAAAAAGAGAGAGGAGTAATTGCTTGTTCCGCTGGTAATCATGCACAAGGAATTGCTTTATCAGCTCATTTACTCGGTATTAAGAGTAAAATTGTTATGCCGATTTCTGCACCTCAGGCGAAAGTTGATGCAACTAAAGGATATGGATCTGAAGTGGTTTTACATGGTGAAACTTTTGATGATGCGAAGGCAAAATGTGAGGAGATTATTAAGGAAACAGGTGAAACATACTTACATCCATATGACGATGTAGAAGTAATGGCTGGTCAAGGTACAATAGGATTAGATATTCTTGATGATATGTGGGATGTAGATACTGTCATTGTACCAATTGGCGGAGGTGGAATTATTTCTGGAATTGCTGTTGCATTAAAATCTTTTAATCCATCCATTAATATTATTGGTGTCCAAGCGGATAATGTTCATGGGATGAAGGCATCTTATGACAAAGGTACGATTGTAGAACATTATGAGGCACCTACTATAGCAGATGGCTGCGCAGTTAAAATACCAGGCGATTTAACGTTTGAAGTTGTAAAAGAATTAGTAGATGATATTGTAACAGTATCAGAAGGTGAATTAGAAGTAGCGATGAAAGACTTATTACAGCGTGGAAAAGCAGTTGTAGAAGGGGCTGGCGCATTAGCTACTGCTGCTCTACTTGCAGGGAAAGTGGATTCATATATTAAAGGGAAAAAGGTAGTCGCGGTTATATCTGGTGGAAACGTAGACTTGCAGCGCATTTCCAGTGTTTGTGAGCAATTTTTTGTAGCCAATGAAGTGAAATAGTATTTGAAAAACATAAATTTTATGGAATAAGAGCTAAGACAACTAATCTTAGCTCTTATTTTTTGTATACCGTGTAGGGCATGTTATAATACACATGTTTTATTTTCCATATAGTGAATTATTATATTTTATCGTCTACTTTCATAGATAACTCAAATAATTATATCAATATTGTCGAAACGGAAACATAAATTTAATATAATGGTTTTAAAGTATGAATGAGCTGTTAGGAGGATAGACCATGAACAAGGAAGAACAGGTCATGAACGGTTTCAGGGAATTATATAATAAGATGGTTTGGCTTAATAAGGATAAAATGGAAGAAGGTCTTAAAGGTTTTAAGTCTTCTGAAGTACATTGTATTGAATACATTGAAAACAATGCCGATTCTAACGTGACACAACTTGCAGAGGCTTTTTATGTGACTCGCGGTGCAATAAGTAGAATGACTAAGAAGCTCATAAACAAAGGCCTTATCGAAAGTTACCAGAAATCAGAGAATAAAAAAGAAATCTATTTTAGGCTTACTGAACAAGGGAAAGAAATATATATAATTCACGAGGAGTTGCACAATGAGTTTCAACAGCGGGATAAAGCTGTATTTGAGCAAGTAACCGAGGCAGAATTCGACAGTATTATTAACTTCGTGGAAAAGTATAGTAGGCATTTGGATGCAGAAATAAAGAAACAGGGTATACATATTAAGTCGTAAATTTTCCTGTTAATGCCAGATATATTTAAATAATAAAAAGGTAGCCTGTTCACGGGAAGGCTACCTTTTTATTATTTATTTTTTGTTGACTAATCAACAAAGTAGAGTTATTATCTTGTTGACAAAGCAACAAAGTGTTTTGAGAGGAGAAGTTAAATGTCTATATTTAGATCACAAAATGAAAGTGAAACTGAAAAAAACATAGATAAACATGCTTTAATATTCGGTCTTATTTCTGTATTTCTTTGTGGTATAGGTTTCAGTATCATTATGCCTGTTGTTCCATTCTTAGTGCAGCCTTATATTAGTAGTCCGGAAGAACAGGCTTTAGTTGTTACGGTACTGACCTCTGTTTATGCGGTCTGCGTGTTTTTCGCGGCTCCTGCACTTGGAGCTTTGAGCGATAAATATGGCCGTCGTCCATTACTTTTAATATGCCTTTTCGGTTCTGCAATTGGGTACTTAGTTTTTGGTATAGGAGGGGCTTTATGGGTACTATTTGCTGGACGCATAATAGAAGGAATAACAGGAGGGAGTATCAGTACAATTTTTGCATATTTTGCAGATATCATTCCCTCAGAACAGAGAACGAAGTATTTTGGGTGGGTGAGTGCAGTGGTTGGTGCAGGAACCATTATCGGACCAACTCTTGGGGGATTACTTGCAAAGTTTGGTCATTCTGTACCTTTATATTTTGGAGCGCTTATAACTTTTTTTAATGTCTTATATGGGATGAAATATATGCCGGAGAGTCTTGACAAAAATAATAGGTTAAAAGAAATTACTTTTGTAAGGTTAAATCCTTTTGCACAGCTGGCGAACATACTTTCTGTGAAAAATTTAAAATGGTTACTTATCTCAGCGTTTTTACTTTGGATACCTAACGGATCTTTACAAGCAATTTTCACACAATTTACGATGGATACTTTTAGCTGGAAGCCTGCACTAATCGGACTTATGTTTTCAATTATGGGATTTCAAGACATCATTTCACAAGCTTTTATAATGCCAAAGCTTTTAATTAAGCTTAGGGATAAACAAATAGCAATACTTGGGATGGTTTCGGAAATTATTGGCTACAGTTTTATTGCAGCATCAGCTTTATTTTCCTTATATCCTCTTCTAATCGTTGGGATGTTACTGTTTGGTTTTGGTGACTCAATTTTCGGGCCTTCATTCAATGGGATGCTTTCAAAGTCTGTCGATTCTAGTGAACAAGGAAGGATTCAAGGTGGTAGCCAATCTATTCAAGCTTTGGCAAGAATGATTGGTCCAATTATTGGAGGACAAATCTATATATCACTGGGTCATGCTGCACCTGCTTTTATGGGGATGATTCTTATAGTAGTGGCAATAGCAGTTTTGTATAGGAGAACACATGTAACTGCATAAACTACATGCACTAATATTGTCTATATTCCTTTATTGAAATCAATTGAATAAGAACGAATAATAGGGTGTCGGAACTTAAGAACAAGTGCTGGCACCCTAATTTTCTAAGGCGAGAGAGTTAAGAGAATTTCTGTTGTTTCTGACACGATTTATCCTGCAAAAGCGCAATTAATGCTACCTTAGTTAAAGATTGGTTGTAGTTGAAACTAGAAAAGGTAGGGTAAATGACTAACTATTTTAATTCACGCCTGAGCTGAAGTAAATAATGACTCCATTTTCATTCTACTCTTCTCTCGAATTTCAGCGTCGGCATGGCGCATTACAAATTTATGCGCTATAGCGATTGCTAAAACATCATCTAATAAGCCAATCCCAATAATAGCAGCTATATCTGGAATGAAGTCGATTGTTAATACGTAATAGGATAAAGCGGCTAATATTATGAATTTCGTTTTAGTAGGTAACCCTTTTTTTCTCATTGTGTAGTATAAAATAATACTTTCATATACGCTTGATTTCCCGAGGTTTGCTGAGCTTTTTTTGAATTTTTTCCAAAGTGTCTGTTTCTCCATATAAACACTCCTTTTACAAAAAAATAGATTTTTTAAAAGGATAGACAAAGAAGTGAGAGAATAATCAATTTTATAGTTTTTATTAATGTATATTTCCATAAAAATAAGGAATTACCTGTTCAAATTAATAGAATGTTGGTTATGTAACGACTTACAGTGTATGTGTTCGTTCCAAGTAAAGGTACTACGCAGATAACGTTTGGTGGTAATACGTATTAAAGTTCATTTTTTTATTAATCCCTGCATTCGGACAATGTTGAATTACTTCTAAATAATCTAAGGGTACAACTATTAATGAGAACTTTTATAATTCTTGAATAGCCCCTTTACTCGCTGGTGATTCATAAGCTTCTAATGTGATTCTGGTAATAATTGCACGATTGGCCACTTCATCTAGCAGTTCATGTGTTACTTTGTTTTGAACCATTTTCTCTCACTTTTCTCCCATCTATTTGAAAGTTGTCACTTCGATGATGGCTTTTTATTTTATCAGATAAATCCGATGAGTTTGAGTTTTAGAATTTTATCGTGGTATTATTTATGTAACAAGGGGATGTTGTAAGAAAAAATACAATTTTTTGGGGGAATGAGAAATGGGAATCTATAACTATGAAGCGAAAGAGGATTTGCAAGTAGGCGAAGTTTTTTTAGAACGGGATATTTATGAAATTATAAATTTTTACAAGAAAGGGTCAATAGTTTTATGTGATTCAGTATCTCGTTTCAGTGCGAATTCAGACAGAATGTTTAAAGTGATAAATAGGATAGAAACATATATGCATAAAAATGAAGACTATACATATCAGGTTTCGGATAGGCCCAAGTTGATTTATGTAGTTGAGCAGGTAAGATAAGGAAGTATCCATAACGGATGCTTTTTCTTTGTTATATGGAAATTATACATTAAACGTGAAATTGAACAAAATGGACATTTGGATGCAAATTATTTGGTGTTATGTATAGAAAAATATATGTGGATGATTTAGTTATTATTAAATATTTAATAACAGGTATGGGGGAAGAAAAATGAAGATAATAGAACTACCAATTGAATTTGAATTTAACGGGGCAAGACAATGTATTTATCCGAGCTTAATTATAATAAACAATGAATTAACTTTAGTAGATACAGGTTATATAAATTTTTTACCTTTAATTGAAGTCGCAATTTTAAAATATGGGTATGAGATGAAAAACTTAAAAAATATAATTATTACTCATTATGATGACGATCATATAGGTTCTTTATATGATTTCAAAGTGAAATATCCTCACATTAATATTATTGCTAGTGAAATAGAATCCAACTACATTAATGGTGAAATAAAATCGGAGAGACTAGTTCAAGCTGAAGACATGTTACAACGTATGCCAATTAAAGAGAAAGAATTTGGTGAGTGGTTTATACAACAATTAAAAAATATAAGACATATTTCTGTCGATGAAAAAGTATATGATGGTCAAATGATTTTGAATGATGAATGTCAAATAGTAGCGACGCCAGGACATACTTCGGGGCATATTTCATTATATTTTCCGAATTCAAACTGTGTAATTACAGGGGATGCGGCCGTTCAAGATAATCATGAATTAGTAATAGCTAATCCGAATTTTTGCTTAGATTTAGAAAAAGCGGAAGAGTCTTTAAAGAGAATTAAAAACCTTAAAGCAGCAAGATATTATTGCTATCATGGAGGAAAACTCATTTTATAAAATATTAAAAACCGATCTTTCTTATATTGAGAAGATTGGTTTTTTAATTCATAGATTCCGCAATTCTAATCAAATCAGAAACATTGTAGTTCAATCCCTTCTCTTACATATAACTGCATTAACTTTTTATCATTTTTAAGTAAAGCATGTTTGAATTCACTTATTACATCTGTTTGAGATTTCGCCATTATAATTGTGGTGGATTGAAAATATAGTAAGAAAAATATGCAAAATATCTTTATGAATGTTGTGGTCAATTTTATCACCCTGTAACTATATTTCCGTAAATTTGATATATATATATGTATAGGAGGGGGAGAAGATGAGTTTACTGCTTGATGTAATAATGGCTATAATTACATTTCACCCTCGAAATGACATGAAATTAAAACATCATATTGCCAAATTAAGCGAATTCGAGTGGTTTCGAAAGTTACACGAAGATACAAAGTATACAAAATTAATTTGGAGTAATAGAAAAATTTAAAAGTGTATTTTGTCTCCTACTAACATGGAAGCATTAATAAAATCAGAGAAAAAACAAATAGAATTTGTCCAACTAGTACACGATGAATATAAAAAAAGAAGATAAGAATTTTTTTATTTTTCATATTTGGCGAAACAAATGGTACAATGAAAGCTAATGTGAAAAATAAGGAAAAGAAGTGGTCTATTTGAAAAACTTTTTAGAATTAGGAATTAGTGAAACTTTTAAT
>Ga0102589_1001248_pt1 | contig 36635 bp, 26 predicted proteins | sample AraplaMF_Col_mLB_FD_76858 | JGI IMG/M metagenome (GOLD analysis project Ga0102589, IMG submission 76858) | Arabidopsis root microbial communities from the University of North Carolina, USA - plate scrape MF_Col_mLB | ecosystem: Host-associated > Plants > Roots > Endosphere | place: USA...
CATAGAGCAATCTTTAAGGTTCAATAACCTGAGATTGCTCTTGTTTTTATGCAGATAATTCCATAGTAAATGGCAATTTACAACGGTTTAGAAGGTTGTTACAATACATATGTTATTACATTTAAATAAAATTACGTCTGGGGTGACATTATGTCTGAACATACATTCACGATCTATTTGATCCATCACAGTCATACTGACATTGGATATACGGATTATCAGGAAAAAATTGAAATGCATCATGTTCATTTTATTAAAGAAGCTATTGATATTCTAAACGCTGCACATCAAGGAAAAGAAGAATGGCTTGGATTCAAATGGAATTGTGAGAGCTTCTGGTGTGTAGAGAAGTTTTTGGAGTACGCTTCACAAGAAGAGATCCATGATCTTATCAAATATATTCAATCTGGCGAAATTGGACTCTCTGGCAATTACTTAAATCTTACGGATCTGGTGGATGAAAGAGTCCTTCGTGATACATTTGCCCGCAGTGTAGAGACGATGCGAAGCTATAATCTTTCTATGAAATCCGGCATGACTGCTGATATTAACGGCTATAGTTGGGGGTACGCTGATGCGCTTGCAGACCATGGAATCGAGAACTTGATGTCCTGCATCCATTCCCATCACGGCTACCATCCTTTATTTAAGAAACAAACACCTTTCTACTGGCAGTCACCAAAAGGAAATAAAGTGCTCGTGTGGAACGGTGAACATTATCTGGTTGGAAATGAACTTGGCATCACGCAAGTAGGTGAATACGAATATACCATTCGTGACAATTTCACTTCTGCCCCTCTAGATAAGTTCACGAAGGCTGAACAGCGGATTGAAGCTTATGTGCGAGTGCTGCAAGAAGAAGGACATCCTTATCCTTTTGTTCCCCTTAGCATATCGGGTAGAATGACGGATAATGCACCGCCTAACACCAAAATTATTGAGTTTGTTAAAAAATACAACCGCCTTCATTCGGATCAGATCCGACTGGAAATGGTGACATTGGATGAATTTTTCACTATTCTGAAAAGCAACGACAAAGAGATCCCTACCTACTCTGGCGACTGGACGGACTGGTGGGCTGATGGTGTAGGCTCTACCCCTAATGTCGTACAGCATTATCGTGAAGCTAGCCGCAAGCTCGATATGGCTCATAAGCTTGATCCTAATTTCCAGTTCTGCAGCAAAGAATTGCTGGATAAAGCGAGCTACAATCTCATGTTCTATGCTGAACATACTTGGGGGTATTCGTCCTCTGTCTCCGAGCCATGGCATCCAGGAGTAAGCAAATTAGATTTGCGGAAAAGCTTATATGCACAGAAAGCCAATGAGTATGCTTCACGTGCTTGCGATCAGATCAGCTTTGCTAATGGGGAGACTCCATTTACCTTTAAGAACGAGCTCTCTATTATCGCGATGAACCCGCACGATATACGCGTGACGGATATGATTCAAGTCGAACAAGAAGTGCTATATAATGAACACTTTGAAGTTGTGGATGATACCACAGGACAGACTGTGCCGTATCAAATTGGATCTTATTCGCGTGGCAAGACGTTGAATATCTTAGCGACTTTGGAGCCTCACGAGAAGAAACAGTTTTCCATTCGGATCACAGAAGCCCCGCCCCTGCTTTCCTCAGGGCATTATGCGCCAATAGGGATTGATGGGGTAAATGATCTCTCTCCGTCATTTAAGCGTCAACTTAATGAGGGCAGTGTGGTGACACCTTATTACCTGGAAAATTCTTTTTTCCGTATACAATACTCCCAAGGTGAGGGCATATACTCGGTCTTGGATAAACGACGGAATCAGGAATTGATAAGAAGCGATGCTCCTTACCGAGCCTTTACTCCTATATATGAGGTAACCGATGTTACAACAACACAGTGCGATGAACGTCAACGGATGGGACGCAATCGCAAAGCAACTTCAACTCGTCGTTATGAGGGTAAGCTACGAGGCGTAGATGTGCTAGAGGATGGTGGCGTTTATTCCAGAATTGAATTGCATTATGATCTGGAAGGAACCTCATTCTGCTCGCTTCTGATCACAGCGTTTAAGGACATTCCAAGAATCGATATAGACTTCCGCTGCCACAAGGATAGTGTGTGGAATCCTGAGAATTTGTATCTGGCCCTTCCATTCACGACTGGACAATCAGATGAGGAATTGTGGATCGACAAGACCGGGGCCGTTCTACGTCCGCGTATAGACCAAATACCTGGAAGCTGTACGGATTTCTATGCTGTGCAGAATGGCCTATGCCTATGTTCTTCTAAAGGTTCGATTGCAGTAGCTACACCAGATACGCCACTCCTCATGATGGGCGACATCAAGTCGCATGAGATCAAGCTTGCTGGTGAACCAGGAGTCCACAATCTGGACCATGTATATGCATGGATTATGAATAACTTCTGGGAGACGAATTTCAAAGTGGATCTTGGAGGCTTCCATCAATATCGTTATACACTGATGCTAAGTGATAGCACGCATGCTGCAGATGTACTGAAGCAGGCTAAGGTAGTGAATACTTCTGTGCTTGGATTCCAGTCCTATCAATAGATCTACTGGTTACAAATCGTGCATCTCATTGTTGCTTAAACTTCATATGAACCAAAAAAGCGTAAGGATTCGATAATTTGCAAGTCGAATCCTTACGCTTATTCTTTATTTATCAACGCATCGCAATATACCTTCATAGCATTTCGCATAATCACACTCCGCTATTTGTGATACGGCTCCGCTTAACGTGTCTATCGGCGAAAAAATGAGCACCCCTGTGGGTGCCCATCCTTAATCAAAAAGTCCACCAATTACTGCACCGACCGCAACAACAGGTGCAGCTGCTACCGCTGCTCCTGGTTAAAAACAAGCCGATCATTGGTACTATACTTTTGTCGACACAAAAGTAGCCATGCCGGAAGAGTTGGAATTTTATTCCTATTTATATTTCCCTAGTTTCTTCCCTTAGCCATACTCTCTCTTCTTCATTTAAATAAGGAGCTAGCTTTGTGTATACCTCTTGATGATAATTGTTTAACCATTGCTTTTCACTCTCTGTTAACATATCTTTATGGATACTGGCTAAATCAATAGGGCAATACGTGATTGCTTCAAACTTCATAAATTGACCAAACTCTGTTTTCTCGTCTTCAACGACTAACATCATATTTTCAATTCTAATTCCATATTTACCTTCGAGGTATATTCCCGGTTCATTCGTAATAATCATGCCTTTTTCTAATATAACATTATTATTATTATTCCTTATGCTTTGTGGTCCTTCATGAACATTCAAGAAAAAACCTACCCCATGTCCTGTCCCGCATTTATAGTCCAAACCATACTGCCAAATTGGTTGTCTTGCCAAAACATCTAAGTTAGAGCCTGTTGCTCCGTATAAATATTTTACTGAGCTTAATGCAATAAATCCTTTTAACACCAAAGTAAAATCTCTTTTTTGTTCATCGGTAAGTTTTCCTAAAACAATCGTTCGTGTAATATCGGTTGTTCCATCATAATACTGTCCGCCTGAATCAATTAAAAAAAGACCTTCATTCTTAAGCGTATATTGCGTTTCTTTATTGGCTTTATAATGCATCATCGCAGCATGTTCTTTATAACCTGCTATCGTATCAAAGCTAGGTCCAACAAATCCTTCCTGCCCCCTTCTGAAATCTTCTAATCTTTCTTCTGCAGTAATCTCTGTAATTTCTTCTTTATCTACAACGTTTTTTAGCCATTTTATAAATTTCACCATGGCTAAACCATCTTTTATTCCACACCATTTTAAATTTTTTATCTCAACTTCATTTTTAATAGCTTTTAAATTCGTCGTGATGTCAGGACTTTCAATTTTCTTTGTATTACTGTTTATGGCATGATATAAACTGATATTTGTTTTATTCGTATCTAAAATAATCGCATCTTCGCTTGGAAGATTTTCCAAGAATGTTTGTATTTCATGATTCGCTTTTAACTCGATTCCTTCAGCCTCCAGTTCTGCTTTAACCAAAGTGGGAACCTTGCTAGAATCAATAAATAAATAGCATTTATGTTCTGCTACGATAACATTTGCTATTACAACTGGATTGTTAGGCACATCGGCCCCTCTTATATTCAATAGCCATGCAATGTCATCAAGAGAAGTTAAAATATAATAATTTGCTCCTATATTTTTCATTTCTTCTCTTACTTCATTTAATTTTTCTACTCGCGATTTGCCTGCATATTTTACGTCATGAGTAAAAATTGATCCTTTAGGAATCTCCGGTCTATCTTCCCACAGATCACCAATGAAATCTTGATTCATTTTTAATTCGATTCTCTTTGCTTTTAGATCTTTTTCCATCTTTTTAACCATATCCAATGAAAAAACATTTCCATCAAAGCCCACAATGCTTCCTTCATTAAGAACATCTGATAGCCATTTTGTATAAAAGGGTACCCCAGGATCCATCATTCTAAATAATCTGATTCCTGATCCATCAAGCTGCTTTTCAGCTTGAATATAGTATCTGCCATCTGTCCATAGCCCAGCATCCTCTAATGTAATAACTACAGTACCTGCAGACCCTGTAAATCCTGATATCCATTGTCTAGATTTCCAATGTTCTGCTACATATTCACTCTGATGTGCATCAAAACTGGGAATAATATAAGCATCCATTTGATTTTCTTTCATTAGCTGTCTTAACTTTTCGACTCTATCCCTGATAATCATTACGAATACCTCCATTTTTCTTAAGGCTAAATTCTTTACTTTCACGATCATACAGCCATACGGCTAGTACGATACTAATGATTCCGGCTGAAAGCTTTGATATGATAAACGCTCCTAACATTTCAGGGGCTACTCCTGACACAAAGCCAAGTTGACCACCAAATACAAATGCTCCACTTACTCCAAAGGCAGCACATACCACTTTTCCTTTAGGATTCATTTCCTTATATGTTCCAAATATCAACAGATTACTAGCCAAATTTCCTAGAATCCCCGCTACTGACACGGAATTAACTCCAAATTTCTCCCCTATTTTTTCAAAACTATTTTTAAAAATTCGATTGATAAGTGCTAGCATAGGATATGCTCCACCTAAAACAAATGCGATCTTGCCTACGATAACTGTACATTCAGATAGGGGTGTTAATCCTGAGACAAGCTTTACGCCAAATATCACATCTATACCTTGTAAAAGTAATCCAACAATACTCAAACTCATGATAAGCTTTCCAAATACATTAAAAACTTTTATAAAAACATAAGGAGCTTTTAATAATCCTGCCCCTAAAATAATGGCAAAAACAAATATAGGTGCCAGATTCCATACTAATATGCCGAAATTTATTTTTTGCCATAAGCCTGCTGCAAGACATCCTATCGGTATAGTAATAATTCCAGCTAGCACACCCTTAGAAAAATATTTTTCATCCTCTTTAGAGAGCATCCCTAACGCGACGGGGATTGAAAAACTAATTGTGGCTCCTAAAGTAGATGCGATGATAATTCCTGAGAATGCCCCCATTTCCTTTGTTAATGCTAGCTTATCAGCGATTTGATATCCCCCCATATCTACAGCTAACAATGCTGCAGGAACGATAGAAGGATCTAAATGAAGCACTCTACAGATTGGAATAATCGCACCAGATAAAAAATTTGTAAATATAGGGGCTAAAGAAAGTATTCCTATCATGCCAATCCCTAGAGCCCCCATGGTCTTTATGCCTTCCTCAAATTTCCCACCCAGTTTCAAGTGATTTCCGGTAATATAATCAATAGCTCCGATTACAAAAAAAGAACCGATGAGATATAATATTAATTTATCCATTGTTAATCCGACTATTGTAGATATAATTAGGCGTATTAACAGCGATAAGCTTGACCTTTTTGTTCGTATAATTAGCCCAATTGTGGTCAATATTTGAGTCCATATGAACACTGTCACCAGGATATACTTCATGCCTCGTACCATTTATATAAACTGTTAATATACCCTCTAATACATAAATGAACTCTTCTCCCTCATGCTTATAGGATAATATTTCTTCATCTCTCCTTTGAGGAAGAATTTCTATAAGCCTTGGAACAAGTTGTTTATTTTCCAAATCTGTACTTAAACTATACTTAATAAAACCACCTTCTGCTGAATCCATTATTTCTTGTTCATAACTTCTGAGTACCATATCTTTCCTTTTAAGTGGATGCTCAAAAAAGTATGTTAAATGCACTTCCAAAATATCAGCTAGTTTTTCAAGTGAATCAACTGCTATGGTCGTAAGCCCCCTTTCTAATTGAGACAGAAATCCAACAGATAGTTCGCTTTTTTCACTTAACTCTTTCAAAGTAATTCCTTTTTCAGTCCTCAGTTTCTTTATTTCCATCCCTATATTCATTTCTTCACCCTAAATTTCATATTTATGAATAATGTAATATATATAAGAGCAACATTCAATATATAATGAAATAATTTCATTAGTATGAAATTCATTTAATTTACGTTATCATATATTCTCTCAAGAAAGGTCCGTAGAATTAAACAATCTAACACAAAAAAAGACGCTTGATCTATCTATTAGATCAATGCGCCTATATTGAATTCTGTTATGCGGTCTTATTCTCGAATATGATGACCATTTTTTTGCTGCCTAAATATTCAACAGAAGTATTAAGCTGCTCCGATACAAAGCGTACAGGAACGAAAGTGCTGTTATTTTTCTGTAGTAAAGGAGCGTCGAACATCACGGTTTGCTGGTTTACATTAACCTGCTTATTTCCCACGCGCCACCGAATCGTTTTACCGTCTTTTTGAATCGTTACCTCTTTCGTATTCTGGTTCCAATTTACATTTGCCCCAAGTTTCTCGGAAATGAAACGAATAGGTACGTAGGTACGGCCTGTCTGAATGAATGGCGCTGCTGTTATATTGTAGATACTGTCGCCCACATAGGCTGTCTTGCTGCCTATCATCAAGCGTTGAGTCTTACGCTGAGAAATAATACCATAACGATCCGCATTCAATTTGTTAAATATTTTATAGGTTTTGGTTCCTTGGCTTAAGTCCAAGTAGTTATCGTTCAACTGCAGTCCGTAGCGTTCTGCCCCCGTATCCCAATGAAAGTCATAACTATTATTTTGAATCGGCTCCAAATCCCACACCCGGTTGTTGTTCAAATATAGGATTTTTAGGGCTTTCAAATTTCTTAACGGTTCCAAATTCCACACTCGGTTGTTATCCAAATAGAGGAAATCCAGCTTGTTCAAATGTTTTAACGGTTCTAAATCTTCAATCTTGTTGGAAGATAGATCCAATGTAGACAAGTTAGTTAATTTCGCTAAAGGAGCAAGACTCTCGATGTTATTATTTTTAGCAGAGAGACCTCCGAGATTATAAAATCCTTCTAGCATCTTAAGATCAGTAACCTGATCGCCGTCAATCCCCAGGTATGTCAGACTTTTGGACAGCATCCGCAGCGGCGAAAAATCCTTAATTTTATTGTTAGATACATCAAGATATGTCAGCTTTTTTATGTTGCCGAGAGGAGCTATGTCTTCTATCACATTGTCGCTCATTTTCAAAAACGCTAATTCTGCGGCTCTAGAGAGAGCTTGAACATTCGAAATTTGATTGTGGTCGGCGTCCAACTCGATTAGACTAGGCAATTGTTTCACTACATCCAAGGATGAGATCTGATTCCAGCTTACTTCTAGATATTTCATCTCCTTCAGAGCTGACAATTCCTCAATCGATGAGATTTGATTGGCTTTGAGGCTGAGATTACGGATCTTTGAAAGGCTCTTTAGCGGTGTAAGATCAGTAATTTCATTATTATCTAAATTGAGTTCCGTGACATTGACGGCATACTCCAATCCCTGCAGATCTTTAATTCCTTTACCTGATAAAGATACATCGGTGAGAGATTCTAAATCCGCTTTGGTAAGTGGTTCATCACCTTTTTTACCTAACCATGACTTAATCGCTTGTTCGAGATTTTTATCTTTAATAACCGATTCTTGGCTGAGCGCTTCCATCGAAGCTTGTCCTGGAAGGACCAAACTTAGGACAAAAATAAAAATAAATAAGCGTACAGCAATACGTTTCTTCATGACGACCATTCCCTCTGATGACTGTATTATGTTTACATTACCTGCTCACTTCTTCTCAATAAACTTTCCCTGTTGAAGATTAAAAATCTTCATCGTGGTCTTTGAGTCTCCCTCTTGCTTGTTGTCCTCTAAGGATGCGTCCATTTCGGTCTGCCAATAGAAAAGTTCCCCATTATCATCATTGAACTGGTAACTACCCATGGCAACATGATATTTACCTTGAAATACAGAGCGGTCTTTAAGAGTACCTTTCCAAGCTTCTGTCCATACTCCAGAATCGTTCATATACATTAGATGAGATTCTCTAACATCGGCATCTGTTCCGCCTGTGCGTGTGACGATATTAAATAAAGGATTCATTCCATCAGCTCGAAAATTCTCAATGTTCCAAGATTCGACATGCCACGGTTTCTCAAAGATTAATTTATATGAACCGTTGGACTGTTTGTCAAAGATGAAGAAATCACCAAGATGTACCCCTCCATCAATTCGCACAAGTACTTCTGGTTCGGAATCCCCATCTACATTCATTTCTTCAAAGGATAAACCATCAAAATAATAGTCCCTCTTTTCATTGCCTTGCTTTCGTATCCAATCTTCAACCATATCCTTTGTAATTCCTGTTTGAATGTTTACCGAATGATCAAGTTTAGTTTCTTTAGGACTCAGCGCTTTACCATTAACGAACAGACCAACAGAATTGCTAGCCACAGCAGTTCCGACAAAGATCGTACACGCCCCCAAAATTGGAAGTAACACTCGCAAACTCCTTTTTACTTTCATTGCCCTCTTCTCCTTCAAGAACGATTATGTTATTTAGACGCTTTACGTTAATCTAATGTTTCCTTAATTCCATAGGTATTGTCTTGGAATAATTCATTTGGTACCAAGTAGCACTAATCCCGATTCGAGTATTTTATAAGGGGCGGTCTTTTGCCAATTTCTTAGGGGAAACTTCGTCATCGCACTTCGCTGTTCTCTTCTCGATATTCCCGTGGTGATAGTCCAATTAATTTGCGGAATAGTTTCGAAAAATAATGCAAAGATGAAAAACCATGCTTATCTGCGATCTCAGTAATGCTCAGATTCGTAAATAAGAGGTCATCCTTCACCCGATTAATTCTGAATTGGGTGACATACTGTGTAGGTGGCAATCCAGTTGCCTGTTTGAACAATTCAAAAAAATAACCACGGCTTATGCGTAGCTCTCTGTAATAGACTTCCAAAGGCTGCAGACTGCCTTGTATCAAGTCCTGATCCAATCGCTCGAGCAACTTGGACATGCGAAGATTGGGGATATGCTCCTCTTTCAGCGCAAATGTGAGGTAAAACTCGATAAACTGCTGGAAATTGCTCTGCACCTTTAAGCTGCGAACGAACGTCCGCTCGTTTGTATATTTATTTTCGATATAAAACTTTTCAAAGTAATCTATCCACAAGCGCAGATTCTCGACATTCATATGCTCGGGTAAAGAAAGGGGAAAAGCTGGTCCGATTAAAGCTGGAACAAGAGTAGATTCATCATAACAAATCCTGCTAGGATCGATGAACTCGACCCGACGATCTATGTATGACCAGTCGAAATAACAGCAGATGTGGACCATCGGGTCTTCTTTGTCGGCAACCCAATGATGGGGCTGCCCTGCTGGTATGTACACGAGAGAGCCAACTGTTGCTTCATAAGTACGACCACACGTATGAATGACACCTTTTCCCTCACTGATCAAATAAAGTGAGGAGGCATAACAGATCCGATTGTTGGCAGACTGTCCCATGGAGAATGGATACCTGGTTGCATAGTACACGTAAGGATGTAAGTTGGCGAAATCCATAGACGATCACCACCTTGTTCAAAAATTTAATAATTGATATGACGATTGTATAAATAATTGACGATTTTGCAAATACAAAAATTTCATTGCGTTGTAACATTTAGAAGAAAGTAGATAGATTTCCAAGGAGGTACTACCATGTTAGAAAGTAACTATTTGTTGACTGATGAGCAAATGATGCAATTTATCACGAAAGGCTATCTTGTACTTCAGAACGATATTCCTCAACAGCTTCATCAGAGCATCATGAACCAAATCAATTACGTTATGCATAATGAGGGTAATCCTGGAAACAATATACTACCTCGTGTTCCGGACATACAGCAGCTTTTCGATACACCTACCGTAAAGGGAGCCTTAAGCAGTGTACTAGGTTCTGATTATTACATGCATCCACATCGCCACTGTCATTACAACCAACCGGGAAATGCGACGCCAGGTGGCGGGCAATGGCATAAAGACGGCTATTGGTCTTCCATGCGCAGCCATCGACCTTGGTGGGCGATGATCTTCTATTACACCCACGATATTACCGAAGATTTAGGACCTACTGCAATCATGCCAGGCACCCAATACTACGAAAAATTTCTCGGTGACCGCGGTGAGACACTGCTTCCCACAGGGAAAGCGGGCACTATGGTACTCGTGCATTTCGACTTGTGGCATAAAGCTTCGCTTAATGTATCCGAACTAGATCGTTATATGCTTAAGTTTCAATTTCTCAGATTGAGCGCACCGGAGATTCCGACCTGGAATCATCAGAGCAGTGAGATGATTGTGCCGGAAGGAACGCCAGCAATCCACTTGAATTTATGGCAAGACGTATGGGATTGGCTTCGCGGAGAACAATCGGCAAAGCAAGCTGGCACAATAAGTGAAGAGCGATTGTTGGCATTACGGCAAGAGCTTGAGGCAGAGGAGGAAATCACCTCTTTGAATGCAGCCTATGAGCTTGGACAACTTGGTATACAAGGGATCGAGGAGCTGATCGGGCAAATCATTAACGGATCGAACCTGACAGCAGTACGGGCTGCATATGGATTGCAAGGTGCTGGCATCGCGGCAATTCCCGAGCTTCTTCGTGTTATGAAGCATGAGGATGAGAAGCACAGGGCGTTGGCGATCTTTGTACTCGGGATGATCGGATCATCCGAGGGTGAAGTGGTATCCTCACTTATCGCAAGCTTACAGGATGAGAGCGAATGGGTTCGTCGAAATGCCGTTGAATCATTAGGTATGATCAAGCATACTGGTGAACAGGCAGCTTCGGCATTAGCAAATGTATTGATGGATTCTCTAAAATGCGAAACTAACGATGCTTCACAAGCGAATAAGACGGTGAATTACGTATCATATCAGACCTACATTACCAATAAAATCGGATATACGGCAGCGCTCTCCCTGCTTCGCATAGGTAAATCAGGCAATGTACAAGAAGTTGTCCGTTCCTTGGAGCAAGCGCTTTACAGCAATGACCGTTACGTCAGAGCTTATGCAGCGGAAGCACTCACCCATCTGCGAACGGAAGAAGCGGTTGATATCTTGATCCGTTTTTATCGCTCATCCCGTTGGTGTCCGGATACGAGTAAAGTCAGTACCTTCTAAAGTTTCCCCTTGCCTAACGATAAGCAAGCGTAATCGAAATGGAGCCAACCAATAAGGTTGACTCCATTTCGATTTACTATATTTTCCACTAAACAGACATCGAAAACGTCCGATTACGCAATCTCTCCAGCTTGTAATCTTTTTGCCCGTTTCCAACCCTCTTTAGGAACATGGAGCAACTATTAACGATGCTAGCACGTTACTGACTCTTTCTGTTGTATTTTTCACTGGTGTACACTAGCAGATAGTCTAATATTTGTTTTTTCAGCATCCAAAAAGACCTATTTCAGAAAAAGGCCTTTTTCCTTTTTCTAAATAATTTGCGTCATTTATGGTACGGTTCAGCTTAACGCCTCTATCGGCGAAAAATCCGCCGCGGCGTATGACCGCCAACCCTTTATACCCGATCCAATAGCTAAATCAAGCCTTCATACACACCGAAGGCCGTCGAAATACTCGGCGGCCTAGTTGTCGATGATTCAACTATCGTGCTACAAAATGCCGCCCCACGGAGTAATATTCATCCTTATTCACGGCATCGTCCAGCCACTTCATCAGCTTCACCCCGTCCTGTTCGGTATTGTAGAAATGATTTAATGGGGAGAGTGTATGTGGTGTCCTGCCTGTCTTCTCGTTAAGACCGTAATCAGTGATGTAATAATAGTAGCCTGGCAATACTTCAGTTAGCTCTCGGGCAGATTGCAGCATGCGCGCCGACCAGCGATGCACATATTCGCCATCATCCGAAACGTCACCATTCAGATCCTTTTCAAAGTCGAACAGCAGCTCATCATAAAGCGTATTGGACTGCAAAAGTACCGCGTTGTCCGGAAGCAGCTTGCGGTTCGCCGTGAATATGGACGAAATCAAATCGCCGTGGACTTCATATCCAAAGGTTGCTGCAAAGTTGGCATTCCATTCGTTATCGATAATATCCGGCCAGCGGTCGGCATTTAAGTAGGAGCCGTCCGAATATTGATAAATGCGGGCATCCGGGTAGCTTTTCGCAATCTCAGGCGCCCAGAAGGCAGCTCCGAATCCTCCGGCGCTTTCTCCCGCAATGAGGATCTTTTCAGGCGCAGAGAAATGGTTTGTAATCCATTCCAATGCTGCGCGCGTATTGGCTTGACCGTTGTAACGCATTGTAAACGGCTTGCCTTTGGCGTCCGTATATTCCTTGGATGCATTCCCGATATGCAGATCACCAGTAGAATAAGGGATATATATAATATTCCAATCCTTGAACGGATTGTCAGGGTTATTATTTTTCAACAGGCCGCCAAGCGTACTTACCTTAAAGAATGGAATGTTCGGAAAGTAATATTTGATCTTACCGTTCTTCATTACATTACCCAGACTGATCGGATGCGCGGCAGTCATCGCATCCCAGGCCACACCGCCCCCAGAAAAATAAATGATCAATTTATTTTCAGCAGCTGCTCCCTTATTGGCAAGTAAATAGTATTCCGAACCGTCGGCCGAAAATACTTGTGCATCCTGGTCAAACTTGATTTTATTCCAGACATAGCGCTCCGCAGCAGCCCATTTATCCGGTTCAGCAGGCTTTTCAAGTATGAAGAAATAAACATAACCCGCAAAAAAACCCAAAATAAGCATAATTCCACTTATCGCAGTCAGGAGAATCTTGTTGATTCTTTTCATTGTTTTCTTTTTTGTCACACAAAGACCGTCCTTTCAACCATAAAGTAGTCCACAAGTTTTTCAAATAAAAACAGACGGTTTTCACTACCGTCTGTAACGCACTGTCGATCAGATTTTTTTACTTCTTTTAATGAGTAGTAATTTAACTCCACATAATTCCTCATCAATTTTATGATATCACAGAATGGAAATATATGGCTAAGTATTTGTCTCTTCTCAAAGCAAAACCCCTTAAACCAAAAGGTCGAAGGGGTTAAAACACACTCTATTCCACTACCCACAAAAATTCCCTCGCAAACACCCCATTTATTCGCCGCTACTTATGATACGGTTCACCGTATCAACTATAGAGCGAAATTTTTATTGTCCGAAGTCAACATGGAATCAACGCTTCGCTTCAACATTTTCAGCGCAGGATGAATCGAGCGTTCGCTCGTATTCGACCCAATAAAAATTTTTGCCACCCGAATACCGGCCTCAACATCTTGCGAATCCAATAAGCGAGTACCGTCCGTGCAATCCATGAACTGGGATTCTGCAAGTACTCCATGTATTGATCGTTAATAATATAAGTCCGAGTGGAAGCAGGGCTTTTCAGACCGAACTTTTCTCACATCGCGGAATCATTCGAACCTCCGAGCCTCTCAAGCATATTCGCCGACTCACGATTTATTTTAGCCGGAATTTGCTCGAAGGCTTGGATGATTTGCGCATGAAATTCGTCGATCGGATTACGGTTAACAAGGCTCGTCAAATGGATGCTTTCGCGAATGTAAGAAACGTATGCTAGATGGTCAGCCTAGAACTTGTCGATATAATAAAGCCGCCGATTTTCAATTGAGCAGTTGTCATTGTCTTTTCCTCCTTAGGTGTGAGATTAATTGAATTGTTAGTTACTTATAACTAACATTCAGGTTAAAAAAATGTGCTTAGCTCGATTGATGAATATTGCCGATATGTTCCTCCTTTCCGTGTAGTAAGGTTCGTCTTACAAAACCCATGAAGATCAGTAAAGCAATGAACCCGGAAACCGCGCATGATGCAAATAGAGCGGGATAGCCGAATCGTTGGGAAATGACCCAAGTAAGATAGAGCCCAACCCAATCCCTAAATCCAAGGCCGTGAAAAAAGAAGCATTGGCCATGCCCTTTTGGGCAGGAGATATGAGGCGGAGTGTTACTGCCTGAAGCGTAGGCTGGGCTGATCCGAACCCAATCCGTACAGTATGGCGGAAACAAGGGCAGGTCTTTCGGGAAAGCCTCTACTTCAACATTCATTCATTAATGTCTGGGATTCCTTTAACCGGGATCTTTTATTTACCTTTGCCGGCGTAATAAATGTCGTGCCGTTCAAACGATCTCATGGCTTGCTCCGCCATGAAGGCAGGAGGGTGCGGCATCTGGTTCGCGATCCACCACTCCTCCGTTCCGACGAAGGCCGAAGAAGTGAACTGAAGCGTGACTTCAGAATCCATGCCTAGGTTGACTCTCTCCATATCGATTTGCTTCTGAGTCAAGGTTTTTAGCTCATAGGATGAAATCAAGCCATCATACTCTGCCGTGATGAGTACTGTTCCTTCCGAATTCGCCGTTACTACACCGCTAACGCTGATCTCCGCTATACTTGGATCACTGCTTGTATAGGTGACGTTTATCTCTACCTTTCCACGGCTTCCATCACTGTATACTGCAGTAGTCGTCGTTTGATCACTCTCTCCAACGACCAGCGTAAGCAGCCCCTCGAGCTCAAGCTCTATCAGGCTAACTGGCTCTTCTTCGTTGCCTTCTGATACCGATTGTAAAACAGGTCGTTTAGCAATACCGTCCCATCTCCAAATAGCGTTAAAGTCCCACCCTAATCTGTCTGTATAGGTGGATGGAGTCTCTATTTCAGTTTCAGATAGTCCTAATCCTTTAAGGGTTGTTAATGCTCCTTCAGCGACACCTTCTTTATTCACAATCATGCCGTCAAATGCATAATTATTTTCGAGAGTGGCGGTGTGCCCCGCAAGAACTCTTCCCATCACCCGGTTCGCCATCGTTGGCGACGTAACCGAAGGGCCCAGGGCAATGACATTTCTGACGACCGTATCATTGTATCCGTATCCAGTCACTCCGCCCGCATTGCTCGTAATCGCCCGAACGGTTCCAGACGCATACACGTTTTCTGTTAGGCTGCCCGAGTTCGTAATTCCGATTAGGCCGCTGGCCTGACTTACCTGAGCGGTTACATCCGCGGTAGAATAGCTGTTTCTTACGATGCCATTGGAATAGCCTACTAGACCGCCGACTGTGCTGGAGCCTGTAATTGAGCCTGTTGAAAGACTATTCTCTAACTCGCCATTGTTCGTGTTGACGAGTATGCCTATTCTGCTCCCGCCAGTGACGCTGGCATCGATCATGGCTATATTTTTAATCACTCCGCCATTGAGATGGAATAAGCCGCCGCTCGAAGAATTAAAGTTAACTATTTTCTTCCCGTCGCCATCCAAAACACCGGTGAACGAAACAACTTTAAAAAGTGACTCAGCCGGTTGTCCGGAGTAATCCAAATCATTGTCCAAAATATACTTTTCTGCCGGGAAGTTTTCCATAACGTTCAAATCAGCAATGGATTTGATTTTGTAATAACCTGCTTCATTTCTTTCCAAAGGCACGACAGGCTCGCTTGCCTCTTCAGGATTACTGTTCAATACCGGACGCTTTAAAGCATCATTCCACATCCAAACCGACTCAAAATCCCATTTCAATCTATTAATATACGTATTGGGATCTTCAACCTGTTGTTGGGATAGCCCTAAACCTTTTCTGTTGTTAGCAGCGGCATTACTTTCGTCTTCTTTATCCACAATCATGCCATCAAACGCATAATTATTCTCAAGCGTTGCGGTATGCCCGGCAAGAACTCGTCCCACCACGCGGTTCGCCATCGTCGGCGTCACGACTGAAGGATTGAGAGCAATAACGTTTTTAACAACCGTATCATTATAGCCGTAGCCAGTCACTCCGCCTGCATTGCTTCTAAGCGCCTGAACGGCTCCAGACGCATACACGTTTTCCGTTAAACTGCCTGAGTTTGTAATTCCGATCAGGCCGCCAGCTTGGTTCAGCTGGGCCGTTACATCTGCAGTAGAATAGCTGTTTCTCACGATGCCATTGGAATAGCCCACTAGACCGCCCACTGTGCTGGAGCCTTCGATTGAGCCCGTTACATAACTATTCTCTACCTTTCCGTTGTTCGTATTAACGAGTATGCCTATATTACTCCCGCCAGTGACGCTTGCATCTACCATAGCTATGTTTTTAATCATTCCGCCATTTAGATGAAATAAGCCGCCATTTTCTGATTTAAAATTGGTTAACGATTTATTATTTCCATCAAATATGCCAAGGAAAGGCATCCCCTTAAATAGGGGTTCAAATAGCTGCCCTTCAAAATCAAGATCGTTTTCCAATATATAATTTTCATCTGGAAATTCTGAAATGATCTTTAATTCATTAATCGAACGGATGATGTAGTACCCATCTTCATTCTGATCAAGCTTCGGCTTTCGAATATTACCTTCGTTAATTTGTTCCAAATTACTTTGCAGTAATGGACGCTTGGCATCTTCATTCCAGATCCAGATCGAATCAAAATCCCAACCGAGGGTCTCAATGAAAAAAGATGGCTTCGTGAATGCTTCTGTACCGACCCCCTGTCCTTTTTCATTGTTCGGATCATTCACTGTAACATTCTCACTGCTAACAAACATATTTTCATCGGCGTAATTATTTACTAAAGTTGCTGTATCCCCAGCTAAAACTCTGCCGACAATTCTATTCGATGCAGTACCTGTAACAATAGATGGATTTAATGCAATACTATTTTTAATGACCGTATTGTTATATCCGTATCCGCTGATGCCGCCAGCATTTGATTCTTCTGCTATTACGGCTCCCATTGCATAGACCTGTTCTGTTATACTCCCCCGATTTGTAATCCCAATAATGCCGCCGGCTTGCTTGCCTCGTGCATTGACTCGAGCTGTTGAATAACTGTTTCTAACGATACCGTTCGAGTAGCCCACAAGACCGCCAACTGTAGAATTGCCTCTAATAGATCCGGTACTGTAGGCATATTCCACGATCCCATCATTCTGATCAACCAGGATCCCAATATTACTTCGGCGAACATCAATGTCAGCATTGATTATTCCTACATTTCGAATAATTCCTTCATTAATGGCAAAAAGGCCTGCGCCGCCTGAGGAGATAATAACGTCTGTAATCGTATGCCCTTGCCCATCAAACGTCCCAGTAAATGGGGTTTCGTTCGCGCCAATTGCTTCGAAAAACACGCCATTCCCATCAATGTCCCGTTCTAAAATATAGTGTTTGTCCGGGAATTCATGCATTTTATAAAGTCCACTGGCACTTTTGATTTGATATGGGTTGCCTTCCGAACCATCGCCCAGCATTCCTTCTTTAGCTATTAACGGGTCCGTTAACGGCTCTTTATCGATTAGATTATTAACCAATCTTACGACGATCGTATGTTCATCGCCAAATGCAAGAGGGTTATCAAATAAGATGATTTGTTCACGTCCGAGATGTTCTAGCGTTGCCTCTTGAATAACCGTTTCCAACAGCTGTTCACCTGTATGATCACGCTTTTCCCCGATAACGGTGACACGTTCAAGCGAGCTCGGGTAATTCAAGACCCCAACGCCCTTCAAGACGTTATTTTCTACAATTGCGCTCGTTAAGTTCATATAATTTTCAGGTTGGTTAATCGTAAATGAATCAATTTCAACACCGTCGCTGTTGTAAGCTTTCAACGTGAGAGATTGATCGTTTGATTCTAAAATAACACCCGTCTGCTTATTTTCATCATACACGATATGATCCCAGTCAAATGATTTGTTATCAAAGAACGTCGGACCTGATGAACCAACTGTCACAAAAGTTGTTCCTAAATTCATCGCTTCTTCCGATATATCTTTTACACCGTTTCGTATGGTTGTCCGTTTATACACATGATCATGACCGCCAATGTACAAACTAACGCCCAGCCGTTCAAATGCTTGAGAGAGCTCCACTCTCATCATGTCCATTCCGGTCTCATCGCCAGATTGACCGCCATAATAAGGATAATGCCCCATAACGATTTTCCACTTCTTGTCGGTTGCCCGCAAATCTGTTTCCAGCCATGACAGCTGCTTGTCGAAATCCAGCACAGAATTCAGAACAGCAATGTGCATATCGCCATAATCAAACGAATAATTCGTTTCCCGGTAACTGCCTTCACCGTTCTTCGGCAGGTTGAAAAACCCGGAAAATGCCCCGAATTTCCGCTCCGTCGCACGTTCACGGTCCCCGACAATGTGAGCAGAAACTAGACCCATATCGTTGTTGTAAATGTTGTTAAACACATCATCCCAAGCATTCATATTGCCGCCAAGCCAGGCCAAGTCTCCGACTTGAATCACAGTCTGTCCGTTTGAATTTTTCTCCTGCAGAACGTCCAGCATATCTTTAAAGAGTCGGAAACTTTCCGGATTTCGATCTGGAACTTCAAGATCCCCCATCACATACATAACGGCTTCCTCTGAAGCTGGCGCGGTCCTAAAGCTATAATTGCTGCTCCAGGGTCCAGTCGATGAAGCCCCATACCGATAGTCATACGTAGTCCCTAAGTCGAGATCTGTTACATTCGCTTCATGAGCTGCAAGCACGCGATAATTACTCTTCGCAAACGTATCACCATAGGCAACTTGAAAATAAGAGACTTCCGCTTGTACCACTTCAGCATGGTCCCACGTCGCCGCTGACTCAGGTTTATACTGAACATACGACGTTTCTAATGCCTTATCCGTCACCAAATTTATTCCCACTTCATGTTCGTTTGCACCTACATTAACAATGGGTTGAAATTCATTTAAAACTTTATCGGCATCTAGCTTTTGTTGATCAACAAGTAATCGGATAAGTTCAACACGCGTATTTCCTTGAGAGTCGGTTGCTACATACTTAATGAAATATTCTCCATACATGTCGACCTTGAAATGCTGATTTGCTACGGCTACTTCTCCCTTATCATTTAAAACGATTGCTTCCACCGATAAAGATTGACCGCGATGATCCGTCGCCGAAGTGCTATGCACTTCCACTTGATCCCCAAGCTTAATCGTGTCCGGATACTGTCCATGAACCGTGATTTCAGGCGCATGCACCGTGCCCCTCGTTTCATCACCAATCCAAATTGGAGCACTTATAGCTTCTTCACCGTCTGCTTGGAAAGCTCTAACGATGAAATAATCCCCATCTTTACTTGCTAAGGTTACTTCCTTTTTAAATTGATTGCTGGCAATATTGCGGTACTCCTTGACGATTTCACCACTGTTTTTGTAAACAACGACTTTATCCAAATCATCGTTAGCATCAGGATCATTTATCCGTACATTAAGTTCAATTTCTTTTGTTTTGGCTGGAAGAATCGCCCCCATCATCTGACCTTTTGCTGAAACCGCCATTTCTAAGTTCCGATCAAATGATACATAGGTGCGGTGGTTTCGCATCGCCTCGTAAAGACCTTCTCTTGTTAGATTATCCGCCCAAATACCGGTCACATGGGGTTGAACCATTCCCCAATTTCCTTTGTGCTCGTCTCCGCCAAACACAGGAGAAACATGCCAGCCTCGATCTAACGCCTTGGTATAGATTGCAAAATCATTTGAGGATTTGTATTCCATCATATTAAGGTTTCTGTCAACATCTCGGTTATAATGTTTAAATTCATTGAAACTCCAATTTCCTGACGAGCGTGGATGATTAAATTGAGCAATCGCATTAGGATCTTGGGCAAGTCTTGCGTAAAAGGTTGGCAAATCATATTTTATGTCGCTCCAGCCCCAAGTGCCATCCGCACCTACTCCATGTGTTCTTGCAAACCATGCGGCATTAAATAAGTTGATATGGCCCGCTTCATCATACCAAGTCACTTCCGTACCAGGCAGCGTAATAAATTCGTTATCACGATTGTGAGCATCTGATTGCTCATGCAGCAACTTGTATTCTTCTGAATAAGAGTCTTGAACATTCGTAATAAAATCACTGCCCGTACTGATGTCATAAGTCACGTCGTGTTCAGTCACTGCATAAAAATCAAAGTCTGTATTAGCTTTCACAAAATTGTAAGCATCATTAGGCAACAATATCCCATCACTGAGAGATGTATGGGTATGCATGTGACCTTTGAACAGTGAAGCTCCTAAGTACTTAGCTCTATCTTTTTTAGAAACACCATCTTCTTTATCTGAAGACGCGAATACATTAATGCCGTAACAAAGACTAACAACCCCCGCAATGAAACAAGCCATCACAATAAAAGGCAGACTTCTTCTTTGGGACTTCAATCAAAATCCTCTCCTTTTTCGGCTTAAATGGTAATACAGGTGTCTGAGAAACAAACAGCCCTTAAACCAAAAAATGCAGTCTGAAGGCTGTTCATATCATCTATCTTGTTAATCACAGTCACAACAATGGCTTAATGATAGGTGCAAGCGACTGTGCCATGCGCAAAAATCCGAGGTCAGTTGGATGTGTTCCGTCAACCGTACAATCATTGACGAAATCATCGCCTAGCAGCTTAAAGCCGTCAACGAAATGGATATTACGGTCTTCTTCTGTCCGCCTCTGTTCAACATTCTCTATCTGAATCAGCCTGCGGCGATCATTAAGCTCCCTTCTCTCCATATAGAACTGGTCTTCGGCAGTGCAAATCCTAGAGACTACTAATATAGGAACTTCGGGATGTCGCTCTCTCAAAATTTGGATGAATGCAGGCAGCGTTCGTGCGATGTTTCCGGCCTCGCCCGTATTCCCTTCATAATCAAGAATGAATAGAGCCGGATCATCGATTTCCGACATGATATGCGCGAGCTCCGGCTCGCCCTTTCCATTCCCCGAGAAGCCAAGATTTACGAACTCCACCGGAATCATACGGCTGAGAATATTAGAATAAGCCATACCCGGCCGGGAGGCGCATCCCCCTTGCGTAATCGATGTTCCATATATAATAACGGGTCTACTGCTTGCATAGGCAGGTGCATCGCTTATGACAGCATCCTTATCTACACCAATCCACACCTCTTCTACCCCTTGGTAGAGCGGCAAGTTTAAGGTGACGGCCACATCTTTTTTTGTATCCCACTGATAAAGCTGTGATTCATATTCACTTTCCGTTGGCTTGAATTTAGCCGTGGTGATAAAGCTCTGCTCTCCCGGCTCTCCAAGATAGCAGTCAACCCCGCACTGCCCTGTAGGCGGCATATGATACATATTGGCCGGTCCGGCAAGACGTACCCTTATGACCAGCCTTGAAGAATTGGTGCGAAAGCGAATTTGCCCGCCTGCCGTACAATAAGCAAGCGTATCAACCGCGGGCGGCAAGACAGCCCCAGAAGCCAAGGGCAGGCGTCTGTAAATCCCATCCTGCGCAAGCCAAGGGAAGCCCGCGATGTGAAAGGGCGCTTCAAGCGGAGAATGCCATCTCAACTGTTCGCCATTTGTTGTCTCCTGGTATATAGTTCCGCCCAGTTGATCTAAGTTTATCTCTTTCGATTGAACGGCCATCTATATCTACTCCCTCATTATATTAACTAGAATCTGTTTGCTGTGTTTACTCTATTTGGAATACATATTTCCGAATCGCCTGAGCAACGCCGTCCTCATTGTTGGTAGTCGTGATTACGTCCGCTATGGATTTGATATGCTCTTCACCGTTGGCCATCGCCACACCGAGACCTGCTGCCTTCAGCAGCTTCGCGTCATTATCACTGTCTCCCATAGCAATTACATCGGACATAGACAATCCCAGCATCTGACAAACCTCGCGCACCCCGCTTTCCTTTGTAATGCCTTTAACTGAAATCTCCATATTAATAGGGGCCGAACGGGTAACTTCGAGCGTCCCCCAACTGAGCAGCTCTTCCTTAATTTCAGCGAGCTTCTGTTGATCATTGCTGCCGATGCCGAATTTCATCCAATTCCGTTCGAGCATCTCAGGCGTCCAATCCTTGTCGCCCGTCAGGCTTTCCACGCTGTAGCCCCAATACCACTCGCCCCGCTCGACGGCAATGGCGTGCATATAGCGGACCGTATCCCGAGGGAGGAAGACTCGCTTTTTAAGCCTGCCCGGTCCCTCCCAAACTTCTGCGCCATTGAGCAGCACCATCGGGGAATCGAGCCCAAGCTCGTCCCAGAAGCCCTTTGTAGTTTGCAAGCCTCTTCCGGTGGAAAATATTACTTTAACACCGTGATCTACTGCATATTGAAGCCACTTTTTGGTCTCTTCCGTAATGTGCTTTTCATCCGTCAGAAGAGTCCCGTCCAGATCCAATGCAATCAGCTTATATTTCGCCCTCACTTGCTGCACAGTATTCATCCCTTCACCGCTCCCATTGTCGCGCCTTCCATAAGAAGTTTTTGGAATAAGATATAAATAATAATGGACGGTACCATCGCAATGGTTACACCGGCAAACAAAGTCACCCAATCCGCAGTAAACTCCATTTGCTTATTTGCAGAATACATTTGCACCGCAATGGGATATTTCTTTGGATCGCTCAAATAGATGAACGGCGCTAAGAAATTGTTATAGAACCCTAGGAACTTGAATACTCCAACGGTTACAATTCCCGGTGTAGACAAAGGAACAATAACACGCCAAAACTTTTGGAATAATGTAGCGCCATCCATCGTTGCGCTCTCCTCAAGCTCCATCGGCAGAGAGCTCATAAACCCTCCGAGCAGCATAAGGTAGAACACGCTTTCACCCAGACTGGACAGGAGAATTAATCCGGTCAAGCTATTGGTCAAACTCAGTTCCCGCATAATGACATACTGGGGTACAAGCGCATTGATGCCCGGCAGGAACAGGGACAACATAATCAAGCCCCAAATAAGTTTTCTACCTTTGAACTGCATTCGAGTAAGCGCATAGGCGTTAATTGTCGTGAAGAAAAGTCCAAGCACCAGACTTCCGCCAACATAATAAAGGGTATTTAAGAGTGATTGTCCAAAACTGTATTGATTCCAAGCCTTCGAATAATTCTGCCATCTTAGTTCAGCAGGCAGCGCCCATATATCTTTAAAAAACTCAGGATTGCTTTTTAACGATTCATAAATAACCCAGATTAAAGGAAATAATATAGTCAGCGACCAGGCATACAGCACCACACGCCACACAATGTCCATTAACGTTCGTTTTTCCTTCAACTATATCCCTCCGAACCTTCATATGGAAACTAATACTCGTAGCCTTTGTTCGGCACAAATTTATCGATTAACAGCTTGGCTGTTACTAAGATAACGAACAGAATCATACCGACTGCGGAAGCGTAGCCGTAATTCCGATATTCTATGCCAAACGCTAAGTTAAACATGTAGAGGCCGATGACATCCGTCGACCCGAATGGCCCCCCATTCGTCATAATGAGGATGATTTCGAAGCCCTTCATTGTGCCGACGACGAGGAACAAAGCGCTGACGCGGATAATTGGCGTAACGAGCGGCATTGTAATTTTAAACAAGCGTGTCATATGTCCGGCTCCTTCAAGAATCGCCGCCTCGTACAATGATTTTGGAATCCCCAGCATCGCATTGGCAAAGATAATGACGTACAAGCCGACGCCGCCCCAAACCCATGCTGGGATAATGGATAGAAGCGCAGTGCTTTCATTGCCCAACCAATAGAAATTCCCGATATCAATTCCGACGAACTTTAGAATCCCATTCAGCAAACCGTACGATCCGTCATAAATGAAAGCCCAGAGGAGAGCGACTACGACCGTAGATAATACGTTCGGGAAGAAAAACAATACCTTCAAAAATTTATTTTCTTTATACGTTTTATTGGTAATTAAATAGGCAAGGAGCAAGGAGATGATAATAACAAAGAAAGGCACTGTTATCATAAAAATCAAGTTGTGGGTAAGCGCACGCCACACATATTTATCTTGGAATGCGGTGACGAAATTGGACAGCCCGACAAACGTTGCATCCGTAAACCCGTCCCAATTGAGCATCGCATAATAAACGGATAAAATGTTCGGAAATAACGTAAAAAGCAAATAGCCGCCAAAGGGAGGCACGATTGCTATGAACAGAAATATCCACTTCTGCGTATTCGCTTTATCTAGACCCAAAAGCTTGCGCATAGGGGTCTTTGGTGTCTTCACAACGGTTGAATCAGACACAAGAGGTCAACTCCTATCTTACTGGACGTTTATAAGTCATTTTCAGTGTGAAGCCTATAGGATCTCAGAAGTTAAAACAGAAGAGCGGAGATGAATCCTCCCCGCTCCAACAAGTCTTATTATTTCTTTTCAGCCTCTAGAGCTTTCTTCAGCAGCTCATCAGCTTGCTCCAGAATCGGTTTCGGATCCTGCATACCCATAGCAAATTTCACAATATTCTCATTCATTAATTTTTCTGCTTGAGCAAGATTCGGATCGGAAATGTTGATAGACCGGCTTGCTTTAAAAGTCTGAGCATTATTATCTGCAATGTACTTCAGAACAGATTGAGCAGAGCTGGAAAGGTTAGCCGCTCTGGCAGGATCTTCCGTCAAATCCTTGCGCATTGGCAAAGCACCTGCTTTTTCGGCAGCAAATTGTTGATTTTCAAGCGTAACCATCCATGCGATCAATTCTTTGGCCCACTTTTTGTTCAGTTCCGGCTTAGCTGCCCAGATATAGTTGAAGTTTGAAGTTCCGCTTCGAATCCAAAGCGTTTGATTAGTGTTATCTCTGAAAGGAACAGCCATGAAGCCCCAATCGAAATCCGCAGGCGTTGCTTCCTTCATCTCATTCTCGACATGTGTCCCTGTCGATACCATCGCAGCTTGCCCCTGAATAACCTGCATTTGCGATTGCGTATGGTTCAATGCCGGAAGTCCTTCTGCAAAATATCCTAGCTTGCCAAGCTCATAGAAGCGCGTCCAGGTTTCAACCGTCTCTGGATTTGTGTATTGCGGCAGACCATAAGTTCTATAATTTTCGATAAATTCATCGACATGGCCATTGATATCAGCCAGCTCAAAATTTTTGGCTGTTCCGAAAGCCCAGTTATGGTAGCTTGGATGAATGCCCGGGAACGTAATTGGAGCAATGCCGTCCGCTTTTATGTCTGCTAGAAGTGCTGTAAATTCGTCCCATGTGTTCGGGTTTTGGTTCCAGCCATGCTCTTCGAATAGCTTTTTGTTAAAAAACAACCCGCCAAAGCTGCTCGCCGTAGTAAATTCATATCTTTTTCCATTGATCAACGGTGTTGACTCGTACATGCCAGGCATCATAAGATCCTTGACCTTTTTGTCCGGTACGTCTGGAAGAGGGAATTCCCAAATGTCATCCATTGGTTCAAGCTTGCCGGCTTCAGCGAGCCCTATAATACCTCCAGACGGCTCTGTATTGAATAGATCAAACATGTCATTATCATTGCCTGCAGAGATTTTTGTAGAAAGAATCGTCTTCATATCAGCTGAAGCTGTGATGTCTATTTTGACATTTGGATACTTGGCTGTGAACGATTCAACTGCATAATCGAACCACTCCCGGCCATATCCTCCTACAAAGAAGCCTACCTTTAGCGTTACTTCCTCATTCTTCGGCAATCCATTCTCATAAACATCTACTTCTGCAGATACACCTGGCTTATCCGAACCAGCAGGAGTTGTACTTGGGCTAGCCTCGTTCTTTCCGCTGTTTCCACCGCAACCAGCCAACATTGTTAAAGATAATACCGCTGCAACACCCGTGCTCATTAATCGTTTCATTTTTCCATTAAACATTCTTTCGCTCCCCCGTTAATTAATAAATAAATTGGATTAACTATTTAAGCATAACTATGTTTTGTTAATCAGCAATCAAATCAGGGTAAATACTTTGTAAATAAGTACTGGCTTTAGCCTGTTAAGCCTCACCTCCTATATTTTCTGTAAACGCTTACATTTTAATTACTAATTGGCCAGTTGTCAACCTTTTTGTCAATTGTTTTGATCATTAATTACCCTCTTAATAATTGGGAGAGTTAATCGAAATGCCCGAATTTCTAAAATTGTTAATTTAAGCTGGAATCCCACAATGCTTCTAAGGCTTCGATTAGCGCAGAAACCGCCTTTCATGCCAAGACGATGCATAATATACTTCGTGCGGCGGACATGAAATAAATTTGTTATGATAATAAAAGATTTTAGCTGGTACTGCTCCATCAATTGCTTGCTAAAGATTAAATTCTGAACTGTGTTGTATGACTTGTCTTCTTTTAATACTCTTTTTGCTGGAACGCCCTTCTCAACCAGGTACTTCTTCATCAGCTCCGCTTCCGAGCGACGTGAACCAACCGCTCCCCCCGATACAATGATATATTTGTGCCCATACTGCCGAAATAGTTTGTAAGCCTCATCCAGTCTTTCCTTAAGCAAAGGGTGTATTCGGCCGTCTTTAGATACATAGCCAAGTACAATAAGTGCATCTGCTTTACCAGGTTTTAACATAACTGCATGCAGCCAGCATATGTAAGTCAGCACCGTCATCGCTGCTATTGCAATTACCCATCCAATCCAGACCATTACTTACTCCTCTAGGCGTCAATTTGTTTTATTTAATCAAATCAGTTTACAAATATAATATCCTTTTTTATTACAATGTCAATACAATTCGTTGCGTTTTCTTTAGTATTTTTGGATTAAGAGTTTTCGTATTGATTGTATCATGCTGCATAAAACCGCCATATATCGTCGTTTTTTTGGAAATTTAAAATGTATGTTAGTTGAATTAATCTAACTTGCAACTTTTATTCGCCTCGTATTAATGCTACACTTGAAGCAAAGTATGTTCATAATTTGTCAAATGTTTTGAATTTAGATTAGATAAAATGTTGTTGGAAAGAGGATGCATATCGTGAGTGATTCGGTCAAACAAACTAGCCATATGTTATTAAAATCAATTAATCAGCAGAAGGTTCTTTTTCTCATTTATTCAGAAGGGCCGATCTCTCGAGTAGAGCTTGCGGAAAAGACAGGACTAAGCAGACAAACGGTAACCAATATCGTTAATCGGCTGTTGAAGGAAAAAATAATCGTGACAGGGGAGCTTATCGACTTGGAGGCAGGCAGCGGAAGGAAAAGAGTCGGCCTTCATATCAACAGTAGCCACTTTTATGCCATCGGGCTTGAGCTCGCCGGCAAATACATTCGCGGAAAAGTGTACAACCTGCGTCAAGAAGCTGTCGCATCAGCAGAACGCACGATCAACAAATATGGTTCTATAGATGTTCTGATGCGGCTGTTGCATGAAGTTATCGATGAGCTGCTCACCCAGGTGCCTAACACCTCCAAAGTAAAAGGGGTCGGAATCAGTATGCAGGGCCTGGTAGATTCTCAGCATGGCATCGTTCTGCGAACACCCGGCATAGGCGTTCATCGCCTGCCACTCAAGCAGCTGCTTGAAGACAAATATAACATACCTGTGTATATCGAGAACGATGTCAATCTTCTCTCTGTCAACGAGAATATGAACGGCTACTTGAAGGAATCCAACAACAATATCACGATTAAGTTTGATTATGGTACAGGTGGTGCGATCGTCCATAATAAGCAAATTATAGCAGGATCGAGCTTTGTTGCAGGTGAATTCGGGCATTATAAAGGCTTCTATGGAGAAGATGCCTATCCATGCCATTGCGGCAGATCCGGATGCTTAACGACGCTGGCTTCCAGCAGCGGACTTAGTGTTTCCATCAAATGCACACTAGAGGAGTTCGCAGAAGGCATAAGAACAGGAGATCCTAAGTTCCTTAGTTTATACGAAAAAATTGTCGACGGCATCGCGATCGCCGTTACCAATATTATTACATTTATAAATCCAGACAGTCTGCTTATGACTGGCCGAGTCATTCCTACCATCAGTCCCGAAATGTTCAACGAGATTAAAGCTAGAGTGATGCACCAGTTGCCTGTGACAGTTAATAACGTACAATTGATCCACCTTCATGACAAACCGGATGAAACAAAGCTTGCTGCCGGGTTAGTTATTAAACGTGCATTTGAAATACCGCTGGATACTTTATCTCTTTAATACGACTGATTAAACCATACTAGAACGGTTCATCTCTGACTTAGAATGAGCCGTTTTTACTTTTTACCATCCGCTATTCAAATCTATACCCATGGATGGAGTTCTCCGGTTATATTTTCCTCCCGTCATGCTCCCAAATGCCTTTCAATGCCGATGAGAAGCAAAACCAGTTGGTAGTCGGGCTCTCAGAAGTCACCTGCAGCGTCAACGAGCCTTGAAGGAAATGGCTGAAGGATAGATACCATGTGGACGCCTCCGACCGGATTTCGAAAATCGAATCCTATCTTGCACGCTGTCCCTACGCTCCGCTAGCCAGATCCTGTGATCGTTTAACCGGAACGGGGCTGACTCAGTACAAGCGGACAAGATTTATAATCAGATTCTAAGGAAACAGATTTAACTCAAAGCACTTCAACTTTGATACATCGCCATGGGGCCTGTACGTTCTTGCGATGTATTTTTTTATTGTCCGAAGTCAACACGGAGCCAACGCTTCGCTTCACCATTTTCAGCGCAGGTTGAATCGAGCGTTCGCTCGTATTCGCCCCGATCAAAATTCTGACCACCCAAATACCGACCTCAGCATCTTGCGAATCCAATAAGCGATTATCGTCCCTGGATTCCATGAACCTGGATTCTGCAAGTACTCCATGTATTGATCGTTGATAATATAAGTCCAAGTAGAAGCAGGGCTCTTCAGCCCGAACTCTTCCCACTTCGCCGGATCATTCGAACCTCCGAGCTTTACGAGCATATTTGCCGACTCTCTATTAATTTAGCCGGAATTTGCTCGTAGGCCTGGATGATTTGCGCATGAAATTCGTCGATCGGATTACGGTTAGCAAGTGGCCGGTTCGGCGGAATTTGCACGACCTGCAGCGCATAAATATTTTCGAATTCCATTGCGGAAGCGAGAGCGGTAGCCGTTATTCCTGAAAAAACTCCAAATTTCTAAACCCTAGTTACTCTACGATACACATTTCTCGAACGTAGCCAAAATTCCGATGACTCTATCTCCACAATGCTTGTTCATTCTCTCTCACATGAAGATTGTGCTATTGATACTGCTGAAATAAGATATTTGCAAAAGGAGGAGAATTGAATGACAGAACTAGAGTGGAAGAAACAAACCAGCAAGTCAATCTTTTATGAGATCGGCGATTACCAGAATAAAATCCCAATCTCGAACGAATACGTTTTCATACGCGAGCAGCATAAATCTCATCTTGAAGTGATTGATGAAAATAAGAGTATGATTACTTGCTATACCATTACAATTAAAAATATGAAAAGCGAAAAAAATCAACCAAACATTGTGTTCAAGACAGGGAAAAAGTATTGGTTGACATGGAGAACGATTATAACAGCAAAAGAAAGGCTTTCCGCTGGCTTTGAAATAAGTTCCTACTCCTCGTATGGAAGATTTGAGCTTACACCCCATATCGACAATCATTTTCAAGGTCCGGCCCGTCCATCACCACCCGATTCGAGGGTCTTTCTGCGTCCAGCAAGCATTTTTCAAATTTCGCCCTACTTATGATACGGTTCCCCCCGATTAATCTTCACCGCCCGATAAATCTGCTCCACCAGCACGAGTCGCATCAATTGATGCGGCAGCGTCATCCGGCCGAAAGAGAGCTTCGACTGCGCACGCGACAGCACCACCTCGGAGAGGCCATTCGAGCCCCCGATCACATAGGCGATTGTGCTCGTTCCGTAGGTACCAAGCTTGTCCATATGCGCTGCGAGGTCCTCGCTCGACCACAATTGACCTCCGATGGCCAAGGCCACGACATGCGTGTCGGGCTTGATATGCGCCAGAATCTTGTCGCCTTCCTTCTCTTGCACTTGGCGCATTTCCGCATCGCTCATGTTCTCCGGCGCTTTCTCATCCGGTACCTCATGCACGGATAACTTCACATACGGCGCCAATCGCTTGCTATACTCCGCAATCCCTTGCACCAGGTACTTTTCTTTCAACTTCCCTACACACACGATCTGTATATTCAACGAAAATCGCTCCTTCTACGTTGTCGGCATCGGCCCATTTAATCGCATTATTATAACACAGTCAATGGATTTGAGATGAATATATGCGAATCACTGTATTAGTAGTTCTATAAAGTAATACTACAATATCGATAGTGGTGATCTAGTGAACGACACCTAATATCTTACAAAATCGAATCGTCGCGGAATTTGGATAGAAAAACAGGGCGAAATCCAGTGAAAATCGTCAAAATAGGGTGAAAAAACGCAAAAAGAGGGAGGGGATGAAATAGAAAGTGACATCATATGGGTTTTTGTTACAAACGACTCGAAAATATATGACATGGACTTCAATTTTAATGTTATATATATGTAATGTTTGGAATTCGCAAATTTGACCCCTTCTTGCTCACGAATTTACCCAAAAACTTACCATTATAGGGCGCTGTCAGAACGATTTTTCTGCTATTAAGGTGTACTGTAGGATGAAAAATCGATTTGAATGGATTGCCGCCTGCTGCGTGGACAGAAGACGATCATCCAGCTGTAAATCATGCAACTCCATGATTATCGAGATGCACAAGACCGATTCTATAGGTCCTAGAATCCCCTTTGAAATATGAGACGAATCAAATTACCTTCATAACCATTTTCACCCTTTACAGCTTCCCACAATCCCCTACATGCCATTCACCATACATCTCCCTCGGCCCAACACCAATAGATGGAGTTATCAACAACCTCCACCTAGTAAAATCCACCCGAAACCCTGTGGATATCTTTTATTTTTACCCAAAACGCCCTTTTACCGACATATCCACAGCCCTCAACGCACAAAAAAAAGAACCCGATCTCTCGGGCCCTTCACCTACACAATTAAGAATTTCGCTTCATGCTCGCATTCCATGCATTTGACCGGCGGCTTCCACTGCGGGAAATCCACCTCGTTCAGATCCACCACATCCGGTGCATCCTCGAATTCATCGACAAATCGATCGATGGCTAATTCAACGTGATCTTTACATACGACATACATGCACATGTCCCTCTTTCTCTTAGCTGCTATTAGCGTATCCGATTCGGCCCCGGTCTACTCCTGAGGACGATCGGTTAACTTCACTTCTGTGGTCATTCCTTTGCCTTCCCGATAATACGAGACCAGCATCGTATCGCCGACTTTCTTATGCTCATACAGATACTTACGAAGATCCAACGTTGATGTGATCTCCTCGTTATCCAGCTTCACAATGACATCATTCAATTCAAGTCCACTCGCCTCTGAGGGCCCGCTCGCTTCCATGACGATCACGCCATCCTTCACGGACGACGGCAGCTTCAGACTCTTCCGCTGCTCCTCCGTAATCGGCGCATATTCATTGTTCAGATCAATCGTATAGACACCCATGTAGGCGCGGATGACGCGGCCTTCTTGGATAATCTCATTGGCAATCTTCATCGCCTGATTGATCGGAATCGCGAAGCCAATGCCTTCGACGCCAACATCAGCGATCTTCATCGAGTTCACTCCGATCACTTGCCCTTGCAAATTCACCAGCGCGCCGCCGCTATTGCCTTCATTGATCGCCGCATCGGTTTGAATGACCTCTGCCTCCCAATCGTACGTACCATCGCCATTCAGCGATACAGGGACGACTTGGAGTGTCTTACTGATGATCCCGTACGACAGTGAATCGCCTAGACCAAGCGCATTGCCAATCGCGAGCACCATCTCACCGCGCCGCAGCTTCGTGGAATCCCCGATTACAGCAGCTTCCGGCAGGTTATCATCTTCCACCGACAAGACCGCAATATCCGTCGTATGATCCTTCCCGACGACCGTAGCCGATATTTTCCTTGCATTATTGTTAAGAACCACCTGCACGTCATTCGCACCTTCTATAACATGCGCATTCGTGAGAATGAGTGCCCGGCCCTCTTCTTTTCTAAAAATAATCCCCGAACCCAGCCCCGCATCCACCGTCTTATCATCTTTCTTCTGACGGTTCACGACGCTAACAACAGACGGGCTCACTTGATCAGACACATCGATAATTCGTTCGAACGGATCTCCCGACAACGTGCCCTGATTCTTCGTCTCCATGCCCGGGCCTGCACGTGCTGTCCCTTCGATATGGCCACCAGCACCTGTAATCCAGCTGAATAATACAATCCCTACAGCTGCACTACATACTGAACTCACAACCGATATTTGAAGCGTTGACCAACGCTTTCTGGGACCCAGTTTGCGTGTAGCTCTACGAGCCACTAACTTTTTGATAGGCCTAGAAACCTTCGGTGAATAGAAATCATCATCGAAAAAGCTCACTCGGGTCATCCCCTCTCTCAATCTCGCAAAAATCGTAGGAATGTTTTGACCCCTAACTGCCTACAATAATACTAGACGATAAAAGCTAGATTATAGAGAAGACGACAAATCTACTTCTCTATTATTCTTCCCTATCATAACATAAACCAACCCCTGAAAGGAGACGAATTACAATGACAATGGCCAATCGAACTTTGGATCATGTGAACCTAGTTGCGAAGCTCGCAGACCTCAAGGAGGAGCACTATCGCAACACCCTTGCCCTCTGTACGCTCATCGAATTGCTCGTGGACAAAGGTCTGTTCACCCGGGAAGAAATCGCCGCCAAAGCCAATGAGCTCGATCAGCTTATGGTTTTCCCACCTTATCCCATGGCGTAGGGCGATCATAGTACGTATCTCTCAATTCGAACTCTTTTTCCTTGAAAAAGTGCCCATGATCCTCCATCACATCCCGTACCGTCATTTTGGCGAGATCCATCAGGTTATGCTCTCGGCTTAAATGTGCCAGATACGTGCGCTTCAGCTTCGCCGTCATCAACTGACTCAGTGCCTCGCCCGACGCTTCATTGGACAAATGCCCAACATCGCTCAAGATACGCCGCTTAATATTCCAAGGGTACCGGCCCATACGCAGCATCTCCACATCATGATTGGACTCCAGCACAAGGACATCCGAGTCCGAGATTGCCGCTTTCACCTTATCGCTCATGTAGCCGAGGTCTGTCGCTAGACTCAGCTTCTCTTCCCCATCATAGAAACAGTACCCGACAGGCTCGGCTGCATCATGCGAAATACCGTACGATTCTACGCGCAGCGTCCCGAAATCCAGCGCTTCCCCTGTCTGCATCACGACCTTCTTTTCCTCTGCAATATTACCAATATGCTTCTCTAACGCTTCCCATGTCGCCTCATTCGCATAGATCGGCAAATCATATTTACGCGCCAGTGCGCCAAGCCCTTTAATATGATCCGAATGCTCGTGCGTAATCATGACCGCATCAATATTCGCAGGCTGAACTCCTTGTTCCTCGAACAATTCGTTCATTCGTTTCATACTCAGACCGACATCGACGAGCACCGTCGCAGACTCATTCTGTATTACTGTCGCATTGCCGGTGGAACCACTCGACAACACGGTAAACTGCATCCCCATGTTTCACTACTCCTTTTGCTGCTCTCCCTTAGGATGATACACTTCTGCACTAATCGCATTCACGAAGTATATATCCCCGCTCTCAAGTACGATCCGCCATGCCGGCGCCGTCACGAGCGTCTCATTATAGATCTGCCCATGGTACCCAAGCTTAATCTCCTTCACAACCGAGCCCGTCGGCAGGAACTTCTCAATCAAGATCCCCAGAGCATTCGTCGCCGGCAGCACCTTCTGCTCCTTATCGGCTTTTTCCTTCGATTCGAGCTCAATCACCTTATTTTCCCGATACGCCACGATGTTCTGATTCGCGTAGAATAGCTCTAGACTTACTTCGAACATCGGCCACTTGTTATCGAGCATATACTGCAGTCGAAATACACCGTCCGGGCTCGTAGGCGGGCTCGTAGCCGGGTCAAAGACATACCTCTCAATCATTGGAACCTCATCCTTCAACGCTTTACGCAATTCCTTCTCATTGAAGATCAACTGACTCGACACCGGCGCCGGTAGATCCACCCGCTTCGTATCCTGCTCCTCATCGACGAATTGGAACGTCCGCTCGATGAGCGCCGGTGTCTCAGATGGGATCTTGCCCTGCACCTGAATGAGCTTCATCTCCATTTGTTTCTTCGTATCTTCCGGCAGCGAGGTCCAGTCCAGATTGGAGCTGAGCTGCTCCCTTACATCAAGCCATAACTGGTACCCCAGAATAATATTGAGAATCAGAAAAGCAAGAATCAAGACACTCTTCGCACGACTCCAATCCATGGACACCCTCCTTTTCGGCGAAAATGATACAACCTGCTGTTATTTCAAATAATCCATCGAGCCATCTTCCAGACGAACTGCCCACGTCGGAATTAACCGAATGACTTTATCCGTCAGGAAAGGGCGATATGCTGGGAAAACCCACTGTACTTTATTATTCGTAGTATCGAGATAACGTTTGAACATCATCGCGAGTTCATCGCCGCCTGGCAGTGTCCGCAGCTGCTTCAGTGACGCACGATCATCCAAGTAAATGAGCGATCGTTGATAGCTCGTGACAACCCCCTGCTGCACGCTCAGACGAATATTGCCGAAGCGGAACATCGAATCCGTCACAATCGGATAGCCGCCATAATACTGTTGGAAGACCACTTCCGTACCATCCACCTGAACGGGCGAAATCGAAAGCCGATGCGTACCGTTCCAGCCCCCATGCTGATTCACGAACTGCACGGCCGAGAGTACGTTCTCGCTGACGTCATTCGCACCCTCCACCCGAGCAACCGGGTCCGAGTACGTCACCCATTGATGTTCGGGACGTACCTGCAAGCTCCGTTTACTGTCTGTATAAATCTCCGAGCCATCCTTCTCCTTAATATTGCGTGTCGTACTCGGGTCGAAGAAGAGATTATGCTGCATCTGCTCCGCCGTGAACACCTCATACGGCACTTCAATCTGAACCATATTCAACGGCTTATCCGGCAGATAATACTGATCATACAACAAGCGATAGCTGTCCCACGCTTGCCCGAATTCCACGTGCTGCTTCACGTCCTGCACCGTCAAATCAGCCTTCGTAGCCTCATAGACCACCTGGTTTTTGCTGCTGAAGAACAGAGCGCGCACCGTCTCCTTATCGTCGGAGGTGAAGATCCAGATGCGGTTAATCATTTCATCCCCGAATTCAGGGTCGCCTTGAATTTGCATCACCTTGCGCAGCAAGGTCACAGGCACACCTTGTCCGTATACCAGCTCGATCCCTGGATCTTCGTTTCGAATACGGGATAGGTCAAGCAAGTGCGTGGAAGTCCGTTGGAATCCATCGAATTTCCGCCCTTGCAGGCGTTTGAAGATTTCTTTGTAAAAAATATAATCCGGTGAGAATACCGTATGCTTGCCCCCGCCCAAATGCAGTACCATCTGCTCCGGGAAGACCAGATTCTCGATCTTCTCTTCCGGCCCCATCTCTTCCGTCTTCACATAACTGCTCTCGGACTTCTGAATGGGCTCGAAATTCGGCATGCTGTAGGATAGGAAGTAGCTCTGTACCAAGCTAAGTACGACCAAGAAAGTCAGGATAAGGGTCTTGGATTTCTCCATCATGATGCCTCACTTCCTTCATCCAGTGTGGAAATCGTGAACGTCACTTTGGTACCTACGCCCAGCTCAGATTCAAGACTAATCGTTCCGCCATGTGCCTTCACAATTTCCCGGGCAATGGACAGCCCTAACCCCGTACCGCCCATGCTGCGTGACCTCGCCTTGTCGACGCGGTAGAAACGGTCGAAGATGCGGTCCAAGTCCTTCTTCGGAATCCCCATCCCCGTGTCCTTGATCGAGATTGCAATGCGGTCATTACCTGCTTTATGCGCCTCCAGCTCAATGACACCGCCGTCTGGCGTGTATTTGATTGCATTGGACATCAAGTTATCCAGTACCTGATCGATCTGATCCCGATCCAGTACAACCTGATCAACGCCATTCGCAATGAATATCGAGGGCTTAATTCGCCGCTGCTTCATCTGGAAGGAGAACCGGTCAGCCACTTCCTCCAGCATCTCCACCATATTCGTCGGCTTCTTCCGCAGAATCGCCTGCTTCGAGTCTAATCGTGATAGATGCAGCAGGTCCGTAACGAGCCTTATCATCCGCTCCGTCTCGTTCCGAATGACACCAACGAATCTCCCTGCGAGCTGCGGCTCCTCAAGTGCACCGTCATCGAGCGCTTCGACGTAGCTCTTAATCGTCGTGAGTGGCGTACGCAGCTCATGCGATACATTCGCGACGAACTCGCGCCGTGATTGCTCTAGCTTTTCTTGCTCAGTGACGTCTTTAAGGACCACGATGGTCCCCGTT
>Ga0102589_1001251_pt1 | contig 36542 bp, 30 predicted proteins | sample AraplaMF_Col_mLB_FD_76858 | JGI IMG/M metagenome (GOLD analysis project Ga0102589, IMG submission 76858) | Arabidopsis root microbial communities from the University of North Carolina, USA - plate scrape MF_Col_mLB | ecosystem: Host-associated > Plants > Roots > Endosphere | place: USA...
CTCGGGGACCGAGCGCGCCAGCAGGGCGTAGTAAGGATGATGCGGCCCCCGGTCATAGTCCGCGTGCGCCACCTGGGTCAGCTTGCGGCCGTGCTGCATCACCACGATCTCGTCGCAGATTGCACGCACGGTGTGCAGGTCGTGGCTGATGAAGAGGTACGAGACCCCCAGTTCCCTGCGCAGCTCGGCCATCAGGTCGAGGATGGCGGCGCCGACCACGGTGTCCAGCGCCGAGGTGATCTCGTCGCACAGGATCAGCTCGGGATCGGCGGCAAGCGCGCGGGCCAGGTTCACCCGCTGCTTCTGCCCGCCGGAGAGGCCGCCCGGCGTGCGCTGCGCCACGCCCGCCGGCAGCCGCACCAGGTCCAGCAGCTGGCGGATCCGCGCGCGCAGCGCTTCGCCGCGCAGGCCGTGGTAGAACTGCAGCGGGCGGGCCAGGATCTCCTGGATGGTGCGCGCGGGATTGAGCGCGGTATCGGCCATCTGGAACACGATCTGGATGCGGCGCAGCTCGTCGCGGCTGCGCTCGGCCACGGTCGGCTTCAGCGGGCGGCCGTTAAAGGCGATGCTGCCGCGGCACGGCGCCACCAGCCCGGCGACGGCCCGCGCCAGCGTGGTCTTGCCGGAACCCGACTCGCCGATCACGCCGATGGCCTGGCCCCGGTACAGCTTCAGGTCGACCCCCTCCAGGATCTTCGCCGCGGGCTGCCCGTGCGCATCGAGCGGGCCGTAGCCGGCCGACAGGTCGCGCACCTCGAGCAGGAGCGGGCTCTTGTCCGGGTCCACCGGCGCGCCGGGGCGCTCGGCCGGGCGCGCCGCGGCCAGCAGGCAGCGGGTGTAGTCGTCGGCCGGCTGGTACAGGATCTGGTCGGTCTCGCCCAGCTCGCGCATCTTGCCATCGCGCAGCACCAGGATATGGTCGGCCACCTGGGCCACCACGGCCAGGTCGTGGCTCACATAGACCGCGGTGGTGCGGCGCTCGCGCACCGCGCGGCGGAACACGCGCAGCACTTCGACCTGCGTGGTCACGTCCAGTGCCGTGGTCGGCTCGTCCAGGATCACCAGGTCGGGATCGGTGATCAGCGCCATGGCCGCCATCAGGCGCTGCAGTTGCCCACCGGACACCTGGTGGGGATAGCGCTGGCCGATGGACTCGGGATCGGGCAGCGCCAGCTCCCGGTACAGCGCGATCGCCTTCTGCTCGGCCGCCTTGCGGTCCATCAGGCGGTGGATCAGCGCCGGCTCGACGACCTGGTCCATGATGGTGCGCGACGGGTTGAACGAGGCCGCGGCGCTTTGCGCGATATACGTGATGTTGCGCCCGCGCAGCCGGCGCTGCTCGCCCGGCGGCAGGTGCAGCACGTCGGTGGCGCCCACCCGGATGCTGCCGGCGATCTCGCAGCCGTCGCGCGCGAAGCCCATCAGGGCGAGCGCGGTGGTGGTCTTGCCCGAGCCGGATTCGCCGATCAGGGCCAGCACCTTGCCCGGCTCGATCTCGAAGTCGACGCCGTCGACCAGGGTCGCCGGGCCGGCGGTGATGCGCAGATTGGTGACTTTTACGGACGTGCCCATTATTTCCCCCCACGTGCCGAGCGGCCCGGCAGATTGTCGATGACCAGGTTGACCGCCATGGTCAGGCTGGCGATGGCCAGCGCCGGCGCCACCACGGCCATGCTGCCCTCGGAGAGGGCGCCGATGTTCTCGCGCACCAGCGAACCCCAGTCGGCCTCGGGCGGCTGGATGCCCAGGCCGAGGAAGCTGAGGCTGGCGAGCAGCAGCACGACGTAGACGAAGCGCAGCCCCAGGTCGGCCAGCATGGGGCCGACGATGTTGGGCAGGATTTCCTGGCGCATGATGTAGGCGGTGCCTTCGCCGCGCGTGCGGGCGACGGTCACGTAGTCCATCGCGTTGATGTTGACCGCCAGCGAGCGCGCGATGCGATACGCGCCGGGAACGTAGATGATGGCCGCGGTGATGGCGAGCATCCACACCGAGGAGCCGAAGGCGGCGACCATGATCAGCGCGAACATCTTGCTCGGAATCGCGGTGAGCGTATCGAGGCCGCGGCTCAGGCAGGCGTCGATCCAGCGGCCGCTGACGGTGGCGAGCAGCGCGAGCGTGATGCCGATGCCGCTCGCGCACAGGGTCGAAACCAGCGCCAGGCAGACCGTATAGCGCGCGCCGAGCAGCACGCGCGCGAGCATATCCCGGCCCAGGTAGTCAGTGCCAAGCCAGTGCTGGGCGCTGACCGGCCCGAAGACCTGGAATTCGCCCGAGGCCGGTGCGTCCGGGTTGATCAGGATCGGGCCGAAGATCGCAGCGAGAAGCCAGCCCAGAAGAATGACGCAGCCGATCCATCCGCTAATACCTAACCGGGGACGTCGCGGGCGGCCACAGCTTTTATCGGTAGTGCCGAGCGCAGCCGGGGAGACCCCCGTGGCGCTGGCGAGCGGGGTGGTGTTGGTGGTGGTGGACACGGGGCGCGGCTCCTGCATGGCGTTCAGGGCATCAGCGGTAACGCAGACGCGGATTGGCGACGATGCCGCATACATCGGCAAGCGTGACGAGGGTCAGGTAAGTCGCGCAGAAAATCATGGCGCATACCTGGACTACGGGCATGTCACGCTGGGCGACGCTGTCGACCATCAGCTTGGCGATGCCCGGGTAGTTGAAGATGGTCTCGATGATGATGACGCCGCCCAGCAGGTAGGACAGGCTCAGCGCCACGGCATTGGCGATCGGGCCGATGGCGTTGGGCAGCGCGTGGAACAGCACCAGGCGGGTCGACGAGGCACCCTTGAGCCGCACCATCTCGATGTAGGGCGCCTGCAGCTGGTCGATCACCGCGGCGCGCGTCATGCGCAGCATCTGCGCCACGATCACGCAGCACAGTGTCAGCACCGGCATGGCCAGCGAACGCAGCACCTTGTCCCAGGATTCGTCATTGCCGACATAGGCCAGCGCCGGCAGCCAGCGCAGCTGGACCGCGAACAGCAACACCGCCAGCGTGGCGACCAGGAATTCGGGCACGGAGACCACTGCGACCGCGCCGAGGCTGACGCCGCGGTCGAACCAGGTGCCGCGATAGACCGCCGCGAGGATGCCGAGGCCCAGCGCCACCGGCACCGAGATCAGCGCGGTCAGGCCAGCCAGCAGCAACGAATTGGGCAGCCGGCTGCCGATGGCCTCCGACACCGGCATGTGGGTAGCCAGGGACTCGCCGGCATCGCCGGTCAGCAGGCCGCCCAGCCAGTGGGCGTAGCGCACCGGCGCCGGCACGTCCAGGCCCATCTGGCTGCGCAGCGCGGCCAGGGCTTCGGGGGTGGCGTCTTGCCCGAGCTGTTCCTGGGCGGCGTCGCCGGGCAGTACTGCCGTAATCGCGAAGACGATGGCCGAGACGGCCAGCAGAGAGATCAACGCCAGCCCGACACGCCGCGCCAGCAGACGCAAGATGAACAGGTTCATGAAGGTCTCCTCGTAGGTCGGCCGAGCCTGCCGGATCATCGCTGACAGCCGGCGTGCCTTGACGTAGGGTGCGTGTGCGCTGCCGGCGGCGGGCAAGCCCTCGCACGGCTTCTCAAGTCAACCCATCACCGTCTTCTGGGTATTGAAGCATGTGTCACTGACGAATTTGCGGGGTATTCCGGACGATGACAGTGAAAGCTGCGGTTTCGGGTGTATGGTTCGGCATTGAATGCCATGTGCACGATAAGGGTGCCTGTGCACCGCAACAATCTTGGGGAATACCCTATCCAACAGATCGTCCGGGCGCGCCCCGATTGCCCTCGCCGGATCGGACCGGGACAATGTGATGCAGTCATTCCAGGCTTGAAAGACCATGTCCGCGCCAATCAAACTTGATCGCCTCGACCTTCGGATTCTTGCCCACCTGCAAAAAAACGGCCGGATAACCAACGTCGACCTTGCCGATTCAGTGGGTCTGTCGGCAAGCCCTTGCCTGATTCGCGTCAAACGGCTCGAGCAGGCGGGTTATATCGGCGGATACAGCGCCGATATTCGGCTGGATAAGCTCGGCGACATTCTTACGGTGTTTACGGAGGTCACATTGGAGGACCACCATCGCGAGGATTTCGTGCGCTTCGAGAGGGCGGTGAGCGCTGTGGACGAGATTATCGAATGCCACCTGGTCAGTGGCGGCTACGATTACTTGCTGAAGTTCATCACCCGTGGTGTCAGCCACTACCAGGAACTGATGGAAAGTCTGTTGGAACGGAATATCGGGATCGAGAAGTACTTCAGCTTCATCGTGATCAAGTCGCCTTTCGTGAAGACTCACTATCCGATCGAAAAGCTGTTCCCTTCCACCTGAGCGGTATCAGGTTGCAGGAGGCGGATGCGCGCACATCACCCCTACTCCGAGCGGCTACACAGAAATTAGAAAACCGGTGCAAGCCGCGCGGAAGCGCAATCAGTTGGCCACTTCGATCGGTACCCGAGGTGCGACGGCGCACATCAGCTCGTAGCCGATGGTCCCCGCGGCCGCGGCGACACTGTCGATGGGAACGTGCCGGCCCCATAACTCGACGGGGGTGCCGATAGTCGCCTCGGGGCAGTCCGTGAGGTCGACGGCTAGCATATCCATGGAAATGCGGCCCACCGTGCGAGTCAAGCGCGTTCCAACGCGCACGGGGGAAAAGTGATCGCCATGCGAAGAACTCGTGCGCGGGTAACCATCCGCGTAGCCGCACGCCACAATGCCAATGCGTTGGCGACGCGACGCCACATAGTGCGATCCGTAGCCTACGGCCTGGCCCGGCTGAATCTCCTGTACGGCCAGTATCTTGCTCGCCAGCGTCTGCGCTGCCTGCAGGCCGGATTCCGTTATGTCATCGGGCCGGCCCGATGGCGACGCACCATATAGCAGGATCCCGGCGCGTACCCAGTCGGCGTGGCAATCCGCATGCCACAACGTTGCTGCGGAGTTCGCCACCGATATCTCGCCGGGCAACCCCAGCGTAGCGGCACGGAAAACCGCCAGCTGATCGGCGGTGCCCGTCGGCGCGTCCGCATCCGAGAAATGGGTCGCGTGGGTGACTGACTTCACCGCGGGAATGTTGCGCAGCCGTTGCCAGGCCGCCCGGTAGTCGCTCGGGCAAAAGCCAAGCCGGTTCATGCCCGAATTCAGCTTCAGGCAGACATCGAGCGACTGTGGAGGCAGTTGCGCGCTGCGCGAGGCAAGCTCCAGCATTCGCAACTGGTCTTCGCAATGTACCGCGGTGCTCAGCCGCAATGACGCGAGAAGCGGAATATCGCTTTCATCGAAGAATCCTTCCAGCAGCAAGATGGGCTTGCGCCAGCCAAGGTCCCGCAGCAATGCTGCCTCGTTCAGGTCCAGCAGCGCGCAACCGTCGGCATCGGCCAGCGCAGGGTAGACCCGGCCAATGCCATGGCCGTAGGCATTGGCTTTTACCACGGCCCACACCTTCGATGCGGGCGCGGCGCGCCGCGCCACGGCGAGGTTGTTGGCGAGCGCCGACAGGTGGATGGTCACGGAAATGGGGCGGGGCATGCTTGGGGCGAAATTTGTGCTGCGGTGTTGCCTGTGGCGGGCTCGGCACGCGTCATGACGGAGAAATAACTGCCGTGGGATCTTCCCTTGGGCATGCTCGCTATCGTATCGGCAGCTATCTAGTCGATGGTGCTGAATTGTTTGGCGAAATCAGCAAAAAATCCTAAACCGCGTGCACGGCTGGTGTCGCTGGACTTGCGCTGATTGGCCGTCCCGGGAGCGACAAATAAACAAAGCCGGTCCACCTGAAGCGGTGGACGGCCTTATTAGGGCTGCTGGCAAACCTTAATGCAGCCGCGTCCCCGCACCCAGCCAGCGCTCGAGCCCATGCGATATCGAGATCGCCAGGGCCCGGCGCCAGCCGTTAATCGAGACGATGTGGCGACGATAAATGGCATTGTGTAGCAGGCCAGCCAGACGTCCCTCCACATACCAGCCCGAAATACCCTTGACCGAGGCCAGCGAACCGACCGCCAGGCCACCCGCCAGCGAAATCAGCGATCCATAGTCCCGGAAGACAAAGGGCCGTACCGGCTTGCCCGCCAGATGCCGCGGCACCGCGTCCGCCAGATACAGGGCTTGCTGGAAGGCGACCTGTGCCCGCGTGGGGAGCTCCTTTGCCGCATTGGCGGGCCGGCAGCTGGCGCAATCGCCGATCGCGAAGACGTCTTCGTCATCCAGGCACTGAAGTGTAGGGCCCACGCGGGCCTGTCCCTTCTCATTGACAGCCAGGCCAAACGACGCGACCAGCGCCGGCGCAGCGACGCCAGCGGCCCAGACGACGACGTCCGCATCGACCGCCTCGGTGCCATTAAGCGTGAGTCCTTGCGGCGTGACCGCAGTCACGCGCTGCCCGGTGGCGATGCCGATGTTCTGCTTGGCGAGTTGCCGTGCCACCCGGGCCGCAAGCTCGCCATCCATCCCTGGCAGGAGACTCGGAGCCGCTTCGAGCACGGCAATATCCACGTCACGGCAAGGGTCGAGCTGATGGACGCCATAGCGGTTCAGCAGGTAGGAGGTGCGGCGCAATTGCGCGGCTAGCTGGACGCCGGTCGCTCCACCACCCACGATAGCCACCCGCACCTTGTTTGCCTCGCTGTTGGGCGACAACGCGGCGGCTGATTTGCGGCGCAGGGCGGCGTGCAGGCGCTCGCGCACGCGCTCAGCGCCGCTGACGCTGTCCAACGCCAGCGCATGTTCGCGTGCACCGGTCACGCCGAAGTACTGCGTAACACCGCCGATCGCGAGCACTAGTTTGTCATATGCCAGCTCCCGGAGGCGCGCGCCGGACGTATCTGCTTCGCCGCCGGGGGTCAGGGAGATCACGCGGTGCGACCGGTCCACGGAAACGAGGTCCCCCTGTATGAACTCGAAATGATTGCGTTCGGCCTGTAGCGCGAAGGAGGTGTAGTGAACGGTCGGCTCGACCGTTCCGGCGGCCACCTCATGCAACAGCGGCTTCCAGAGATGCGTCGGGCTGCGGTCTACCAGGATCACCCTGGCGCGCCGGCGTTTCCCTAACGTGCGCCCCAGTCCAATGGCGAGTTGCAAACCGGCGGCGCCACCGCCAACAACGACGATTGTATTCATATTGGTCTTCCGAAGTCAGCTAAGGAGCGGCGGAGGGAGCCGTGCGCGGTGCACCTCGAGAACGTGTATCGCGCGTCGGCCATGCCTCTCTACCGTTGTCGTTCCGCCTTGCGAATGCACCGTCATGCGCGTTGGGTCTTTCCACCTGCATGCCGAGGCGACGCGCGATTTCGTTACAGCGCTTCGATGCCGTCACCAGCGACGCATGTTGTGGCGGTACGCCCGTCGTGCGCAAGATCAGGCGATACAACTCGTCTTCCGACTGGTGCCCGGACAGGGCGTCTGCGGTGGCCACAACTGAAAACCGGTCGACCCAGTCTGGCCCCAGCGTTGATTCCATCAATGCGCAGACCATCCTGGACGAGAGCCTGGAGCCCAGTGCAAGGCGCACCCCGTCGAGCGCGGCGTCTTCCATCCGGGCAAGCGCCTGTGCTTCGATCCCAAACCAACCCTGAGCGCACGCGGCGATGAAGCGCTTCTCATACGCCAGTTGCGCGGCCTCCGCGTGCTCCCGCACCGTTTCGCTGTTTGCCGAACCTGTCGTCAGGCGAAGTTCGCTGAAAGCGTGTGCGACATCTTGCACTGACGTGGCAGCTTGCCGAGCGCATGAGGCTCGCCACGCTTCGCCGCGCTCTTCTTTGGGTTGGCCTTGGTGTGGATCGTCAAGCCGGGACATGACGTCGTCCAGTGCGAATACAAGCAGTTCAGGTGACATTGCCGTTCTCTCTTCTAAGAGCCTTCAATCTAGGGGGTGGCGTGGATTGCGTTTCCATGCTGCCCACTATAAGGTAGCGGGCCCATACGAAAAAATTGATAATCAAAACCGACCCATTGGTTTTTTGATATGAATCGATCCACCACGTTCCGGCAACTGAATGCCATCGATGCTGTTGCACGCCTGGGCGGTGTCTCGCGGGCGGCTGAAGAATTGCACCTGACGCAGCCGACGGTGTCATTGCAGTTGCGTCTTCTGGAGCAAGCGACCGGTACGCCGCTCGTGCAAAGGGTCGGCCGAGGGATGCAGCTGACGCCTGCCGGTGAGGTCATCGCCGGCTATGCCGGCCAGATGCTGCGCTTGTGGCGCGATGCGGTCGAAGAAGTCGCCGCGCTCAAAGGGGACCAGGCCGGTACGCTGCGGGTTGGGGCGATTACGACGGCAGAGTACCTGTTGCCGCCGATGCTGGTGGCATTCACCGGGCAACGCCCCGAGGTCAAGATCAAGCTCAGTGTAGGCAATCGCGAGGAGATCATCCGCATGCTGGCCATGCACGAAATCGACCTTGCCATCATTGGCCGGCCCCCCAGCGACGTGCGCACCCACGCGACGCCATTTGCCAAGCACCCCATGGCGTTCATCGCCGCGCCGGATCATCCGCTGATGTCACGCAGGAATCTTTCTCTGAAAGACTTGCTGAACGCCAACTTGCTGGTGCGGGAGAGGGGGTCTGGCACGCGCAATACGGTGGAGCGCCTTTTCAAGGAGGCGGGGCACCGCTTGCCCCTGGGTTCCGAGCTATCAAGCAATGCCGCCATCAAGCGCATGGTGGCGGCAGGGCTGGGTGTTGCCTTCCTCTCGCTGCATGCCTGCACGCTGGAATTCCAGGCAGGGCTGATCGGGCTGCTGCCACTCAAGGACAACCCGATTGAGCGCGACTGGTATGTCCTGAACCTTCCCGGCGTGCGAATTCCACGTGTTGCCATGGCGTTTCGAGCGTTTCTGATTGAACATGGCCAGGCGGAGATTACGCGCCAGCTCGAAACATTCGACGGGATACTCAGCCGTCTGCATACGAGATCTTCCCGTCGGCGCAAGGGCAAGGCGTCCACGCCTCGCGGCTAATCCCACGGTCGCCGGGAGAACGGCGAGTGCTCAGGGGCTCCAACAATCTGCTCGTAAGCCACGCCAAAACGCAGTAACTGCCGTATCTTGCACTGCGATCGGCACAATCATCGGTGCGAATGCTCTTAAGCTTTGACCGAGGGGCGTGCGCACCGCGGCGTGGGAAACCGGCATCCCGGGACCTGCGCCGGAGCGTGACCGTCGGCTGATGGCGAAGCGATCATGCAAGAACTAAGGACTTTCGAACTGGACGAGCCCGGGCAAACCGTCAGGGGCGAGCCGGCTACAGACAGACCATCTGTGCGGTGGCGGGCAAGCTTTGGGTGACAGTCGAGGGCGATCCCAACGATATCTGGCTAGAGCCGGGGACCGATCTGGCACTGCCTGAGGGGTATCGCGTGTGGCTGTCGGGCGACGGGCCGCGCGCTCGCTTTAACCTGTGGCAAACCTCGGCGCCGCGTTCGCTGCGTCGGCTTGGGGCGTGGCTGCGTGTGATGCGGCATCGTGTGGGAGAACACAGCGCGGATGCGTTCGGGGAGTGTCCGCGTATGCGGGCGCTGTGCCGATGAGTCTCGCACGCTGCCGGTATTCTTTGTTCTCTCCCGCGCGCGGGAGAGGGCGGCGGTGAGCCAGGATGACGCATTAGGCAAAGCGTGCGGCGACGATGGTCGGGCAGCCATGTCACAAGCTGGTGCGTATGTGTCGCTCGATGAATTGGAGGAATTGGTTGAATACGCCATTGCAAGTTACCACGGTACGCCCCATGCCGGTCTGAACAACGTCACGCCGCTTGAGGCGATGGAGCATTTCATTCGCGGCAAGCAATCGGCGAAGCGATGCTCCGTGCGGGCACCTCGGCATGGGGATCAGGCCACACATCAATCTACATGGCGTACGTTATACCAGTGATGTTCTGGCGCGCAGCACACAGTTAATAGGGAAGCCGCTGCTTGCCGTGGTCCCTGAATGCGAGGTGCGCGGTGGTAATGCGGCGGGGAGACGAGGCCGTTTCCTCGCAACAAGATCCTCCACGCCAGTTCGCCGTCGTCACACAAATCGTGGAAGACCCAACTTTCCTTTGTTCTACGGCTCGCCGGCAAAGTAACGCACGCACTGGTACAGAGCAATCTTAAATAAGCGCTTCCCGAAGCTTCCCACATTGAATCTCCGGCCCATAGATTTTGGTTGGCGTTTTTAGCCTCCTTCTGAGCGAATCTGGCCACCCCTAGCCGGTGAGGTCGGCCATTCTACGTTGATGCGCTAGCTGCATCAATTCTTCGAAACATTGCAATTCCCCCTTTCTGCTGATCCGTCCACACTGGCTGCAAATCGCCATCCACCCTGCCCGTCTGCAAGGAACGGCGAAACACCATAACAAGCCAAGGGAGATCAAATGAGCATCATGCTGGCGCGAGGGAATGGGGCGAACAGGAGGGTTGCAGCCGCAACTGTCCTTGGGATCATCATCACCGGTCCCGTTCAAGCGCAGACGTCGTCCGGGGTAACTCTATACGGCATTATCGATACCATGGTCCGCTACTCCAACAATAATGCGGGCGACAACAACTTGGCGGAATTGACCGAGGGGTACTTCAACGGCTCGCGCTGGGGGATGCGCGGCAACGAGGCGCTCGGGGGAGGTCTGTCCGCCATCTTTAATCTGGAAAGCGGCTTTGATCCGACGACTGGGAAATCGTTGCAGGGTACCGCGACGGCAAACTATGGGCAGCAAAGCACGGGCGGACAGGGACGCTTGTTCGGACGGCAGGCCTGGGTGGGGCTGAACCACGACACCCTCGGCAAGCTGACCTTTGGGCGGCAGTTCACCACGGCCTACGATGCGACGTCCCGTTTCCAGCCGAATGGGCATCCGAATCTGGACGCCGTTACTATCCTCAACGGCTATACGGGGCCGCGCCAGGACAACATGGCGAAGTACTTCGGGCAATGGGGCGGGCTATCGGCGGGGGCGCACTATACCTTTGGCGAGGTGGCCGGCCATATGAAGCCAAGTTCCAGCTATGGCGTCTCCCTGGGCTATAAGCAGGGACCGGTGGACGTCGGCGGCTTCTGGCAACAGGCAAATGCACTAACGACACCCGAGGCGAGAAAGGTGTGGGGCTTGGGCGGCAACTATCAGTGGGGGATAGTCAAGCTGACCTTCGGCTATCTGAACAATCGATTTGACGTAAGTCCGACCCGCAACGACGTATTCACGGGTGGCTTTGCAGTGTCGGCCACCCAAGCCATGACCTTATCGGTGGCGTCACATTACGACCGGCAGCGCAACGCTTCCGGGAGCCGGATCATGGTGACGGGGGTCGCCGACTACAACCTTTCAAAGCGTACGGACGTTTACGCGGAGGTAGATTTCAACCGCATTAGCGGAGCCTATGCACTCCCTGCTTTCATGGGCGTAAAGGGAAGCAAAGTAGGCGGCGGTATCGGTCTGCGACATCGATTCTGAGTGGCGCGATCAATTGGGCTTATAGATGGGCGTGTCGAGCCAGCGAGTGTATTGAGGAATTCGCATCTATATCGAATATGCAACCCCGTCCGCAAGGGCGCGTACTCACAATGTGGTGTGAGCCGAGCGGGGCAACCACATAATGCAAGGAGTCATTAATGGAAGAACAGCCAATTGACCCTAAGACATGGATCGGACGCAGCGAGCGGCGGCAGGACACGATTACCGCCGCACCCATTGCGGCGCTGCGGGCAACGTTGGACTATCCGGCGGCAGCGCAACCGGCGGGCACGCCGCTGCCACCACTGTGGCATTGGCTCTACTTCTTGCCCATGCATCGCCAGAGCGAGATCGGGCCGGACGGCCATGCTAAGCGCGGAGGGTTCCTGCCTCCCGTGCCGCTCCCGCGACGCATGTGGGCCGGGGGGCAGTTCGAGTTCCGAGCTCCTCTCCGGGTGGGCGACCGAATCCTGCGCACTTCGACGATCGATGACGTCTCTAGCAAGCAGGGGCGGACCGGCAAGCTGGTATTCGTTAAGGTCCGTCACGAGGTATGCACGGAAGGGGGCGCGGAGCCGGCCTTGGTGGAGTTCCACGACATCGTCTACCGCGAAGCCCAGCAGCCAGGCGATGTGCCGGCCACACCCCAGGCTGCGCCGGCGGAAGCAGCGTGGCAGCGACAGATCGTGCCGGACGACGTCCTGCTGTTCCGCTATTCGGCGCTGACCTTCAATGGGCACCGAATCCACTATGACCGCCGCTATGTGACCGGGGTCGAAGGCTATCCTGGCCTGATCGTCCACGGCCCGCTTATCGCGACCTTGCTGCTGGATCTGCTGCGCCGACAGCTGCCCGATGCCGACGTGGCCAGCTTCCGCTTCCGCGCAGTACGCCCGACCTTCGACCTCCACCCGTTCCTGGTTAGCGGGCAACCTCAGGCAGACGGCAAAACCATTCATTTGTGGGCGTCCGACCATGAGGGCCTGCTGACCATGGATGCCACCGCGGTTCTGCGCTGATTAGCCCAACGGGAAAGCACGATGCAACCCCTCAAAGACCTGACGGTCGTCACCTTCGAACACGCTATCGCGGCGCCGTTCGCTACGCGCCAGCTTGCCGATCTCGGTGCACGTGTCATCAAAATCGAGCGGCCGGGCGTCGGCGACTTCGCCCGCGGATACGACGAACGCGTTCGCGGCATGGCGTCGCATTTCGTCTGGACCAACCGCTCTAAGGAAAGCCTGTCGCTTGACGTCAAGCATCCAGCAGCCGCAGATGTACTCAAGCGATTGATCGAGGAAAAGGCGGATGTGGTGGTCCAGAACCTGGCACCGGGCGCGGCAGCGCGCCTTGGGTTAGGGTATGGCACGCTTTCTGTCGTCAAGCCTGAATTGATTGTTTGCGACATCTCGGGCTATGGCGATGACCCGGAGCGTCCCGGGCCGTACCGTGACAAGAAGGCCTATGATCTCCTCGTTCAAAGTGAGGCTGGTTTCGTGTCGGTCACGGGAACGGACGAAGTGCCCTGCAAGGCTGGCCCTTCGATTGCCGATATTGCCGCCGCTATGTACGCCTATTCGAACATCCTGGCTGCGCTGTTGCAGCGCAGCCAGACCGGACGGGGCCAGCGCATTGACATCTCGATGCTCGAATCGCTCACCGAGTGGAACAGCTACCCCCTCTACTACGCATTCGATGGCGCGGAGCCGCCGCCACGGACCGGTGCCAGCCATGCGACCATCTATCCGTATGGACCTTTTCCCGCGGGCGACGGCGCAACGGTGATGCTGGGGCTGCAGAACGAGCGCGAATGGGCGAGCTTCTGCCGAAATGTGCTGCTGCGCCCCGAACTCGTTGACGACTACCGCTTCGGGTCGAACTCCAAGCGAGTGGCCGAGCGCACCGCTCTGCGGCAGATTATCGTGGACACCTTTTCTTCCCTGACCGGAGCACAAGTGGTGGCGCGTCTGGAACAGGCGCAGATTGCGAATGCCCGGGTCAACGACATGCGGGGCGTCTGGGAACACTCGCAGCTGAGCGCGCGCGGCCGCTGGACCGAAGTCGACTCGCCGAAGGGCGTGCTGCCGGCACTTTTGCCGCCTGGTACATGGAGCGAACGGCCCCGCATGGATCCCATACCGGCATTGGGCGAGCATACCGACGCGATTCTCACGGAACTTGGATACGCCTCCCACGAAATCGCGACGATGCACGCGGAAGGCGTTGTGTGATAGTCCCTTGTCGGCCGGCGACACATCCGACTCTAATGGAGAGGTAGAACACTATGGCTTCCACCATCATCGACTCGCGCATCTTTGGCGATATGTTCAGCGACGTACGTATGCGCGAGGTTTGGTCCGACGAAAACAGAACCGCCAAGTACCTCGACATCGAACGTGCGTTGGCAAAGGTGCAGGGTAAGCTTGGCATCATCCCGCAGGAAGCGGCAGAAGAAATCGTTCGAAACTGTGAACTATCGAAAATTGACTGGGTAAAGCTTAAGGCCAAGACCGAGCAGATCGGCTATCCCATTATTGCGGTGGTGAACCAGATAAACGGCAACTGCCGGGATGGGCTCGGCGAGTTCTGTCACTGGGGTGCCACGACTCAAGATATTACGGACACGGCGGCAGTGCTGCAGATGCGTGAGGGCCTTGCACTCATCGAGACGGATCTTGACGAAATTGCCGACGCACTCGCGACGCTGGCTAAGAGGTACCGCGACACACCGGTAATTGGCCGGTCTAACCTGCAGCAGGCAACGCCCATTACTTTTGGCTACAAGATGGCCAGCATTCTTGCCGGCATTGATCGCCATCGCGAGCGGCTGCAGCAACTCAAGCCTCGCGTGTTGATGGGGGAGTTCGGCGGGGCGTCAGGTACGTTGTCCTCGCTGCAGATGGGCGCCATGGAAACACAGGCGGCATTGATGAAAGAACTAGGTCTGGTGCAGCCGCTGATCTCCTGGCACACGGTGCGCGATACCATCGCCGAGGTTGGCGCTTTTCTCGGTCTTGTCGGTGGTTCCCTAGGCAAGATCGCGATGGACGTGAAACTGATGATGCAGACGGAAGTTGCCGAGGTGTTCGAGCCATTCGCCCCTGGGCGTGGTTCTTCGTCAACCATGCCGCAGAAGCGCAATCCGATCTCCTGTCTGTACATCCATGCCAACATTTCGGTGGCGCGACAGCATGCGGCTGCACTGATGGACGCGATGGTCGCCGACCACGAGCGTTCCACCGGACCGTGGGAGATCGAATGGGTATCGCTGCCCGAGATCTTTTGTCTGATTTCTGGCGCCTTGAAGCAGGCGAAGTTCGTTCTGCAGGGATTGGAGGTGGACGCAGTCCGCATGCGTGCGAATATCGACATCACGAACGGTCTAGTGATGTCCGAAGCCGTGATGATGGGGCTTGGTCCTTACATCGGCCGCGAGTACGCGCATGACCTCGTCTACGACCTCTGCCGCGAGGCTATCACTACTAACCGACAGTTGATCGACATTCTCGCGGCCCACCCGGAGATCAGCCGCCACGTGTCGCGCGAACAGTTAGAGGCGATGTGCGAACCGGCAAATAATCTGGGCCAAGCTGGAGTAATGGTCGACCGGGTGTTGTCGAGTCGCGCCTAGGCCTATATTAGTACCGCGCTGCTGACGCGGTCATCAGCGGGCCGAGCACGCGAGTCGCCCCGACCTCATCTCCTGCTGATTTGCGATCGGAAAGGCGCATCGGAACCGGAGGAAGTGAGTCCTGCACGGACCGAAACACCGTGCCGGTTACCGACCGCGCCGGCGACCGGCGCCTTTGGTACGCACTGCCCTGCTCTCGCTGAGGAAGTCATATAGCTGCTGCGCTGCTGGCGTCAGTGCGCGGCTTTTGCGGCGTATCAGACCAATCTTGCGCGTGACAACGGGATCGGTTAGCGGCACGCTGACGAGGAGGGGATGGTCCGGCCCCGGCATGGCAATCGATGGCACCGCAGCAATGCCAAGGCCAGCTTCCACGAGGCCCAGTGTGGTGGTCACATGCTGAGTCTCATAGATACTTTGAGGCAATCCTTGCACGTTGGACAGTGCCTGATCCAGGAGTAGCCGATTGCCTGATGCCTTGCTGACCGAGATGTAATCATACTCAGCAAGATCTGCCCATGTGACTTGCCGTCGCTTTGCGAGCGGGTGATCGCGGCGACAGGCCGCCACGAACCGTTCCTCTAGTAGCGGGCTGAATTCAATGTCCGCCTCTTGTCCACCCACGAAGTTGAGGCCAAAGTCCGCTTCGCTGCGCGACACCGCTGTCAGCACCTCGTTTGCGCTGGCGTCGAGAATTTTGACCCGGATCTTCGGATATTGCGCATGGTAGCGGGCGATAACCTGCGACAGAAAGTAATAGACCGTCGAGGGTACGCAGGCGATGGTCACTTCCCCCATGCGTGTGGTCGTCACGCCCCGTATGCCAAGCAACGTCTGGTCCAGTTCATCGAGTAAGTCCTTAACCTTTCGATCGAACTCCCGACCGACGGCAGTCAGACTCACCCGGCGAGTGGTGCGTTCCAGTAAGCGGACACCGAGTGCCTCTTCGAGTTTCTCAATGCGCCGGCTGAACGCTGGCTGGGACACATGCAGGGACGCGGCCGCCTTGCGGAAACTGTTCAGTTCTGCCACTGCTCGGAACGCCTGAAGATCGTTGAGGTTGAAGTTGATGGTCATTGCTCGTTCTCCCGTGCCTTGAGTCACTGATCCACAGTGTGCATCAATTGATCCTAAAAACTCAATTCACTTAAGAGCGCGAAATGACGACTATACGCATGCGGCCGGGCCGGCCGACGGCATAACGACATTACGGAGCAGACAAATGCAATCTATCAAGCAGCTTTTCTTCAGTGGGCTTGCCATCGCGGCTGCGCTCACTGCGACAAGCGTCCTGGCCGCATACCCGGAAAAGCGGATCACCCTGGTGGTACCCACTGCCGCAGGGGGAGGCAACGACGCCATGGCGCGTGTGGTCGGCCAAGCCATGTCATCGATCCTCAAGCAAACCGTCGTGGTCGACAACAAGGCTGGCGCCAATGGGGCCATTGCGAGCGAGTTCGTGATGCGCGCCCCTCCTGATGGCTACACGCTGCTGCTCGGCTATGTGGCCACCCATGCGATGAACCCAGCGCTCCAGACCCTTCGCTATGACCCGATCAAGGACTTCGTGCCGGTCGGTATGGTCGGTTCGTCGGCCACCGTGATGGTGGTCAATCCGAGTCTGAAGGCCGCAGACGCAAAGGCAGTTGTAGCGTTGCTCAAGGCGGCGCCTGGGAAGCTCAGCTATGCATCTGCCGGCAATGGAACAGCCCCTCATTTCGCGGCCGAGATGTTCAAGCTCTCCACTGGCACAAACATGCTCCACGTCCCTTATAAGGGCTCCGCGCCGGCGATAAATGACACGGTCGCCGGACAGACGCAGGTGATGTTTCCGAGCCTGTTCACCGCGTTGCCGCAGTTGAAGAACGGTAAGCTGAAGGCCGTCGGTATCGCGGGCAGCAAGCGCTCAGCGCTGATGCCGGAACTGCCGACCTTGAAGGAACAAGGTATCAACGATGTCGATGTGTCACAGTGGTACGCCATTTTTGCACCGGCAAACACCCCGGCTCCAATCGTGGAGACGCTGAACAAGGCGCTTAATCAGGCGTTGGCCGACAAGACCGTGGCGCAGCGCTTGGAGAGCCAGGGCGCGGAAGTTACGGTCATGACAACTAGTCAAATGCGCACCTTTATGCAACAGGAACAGACCAAGTGGAAAGCGGTGGTTCAAGCGGCAAAGCTGAAGGCAGACTGAGATGAGCAAGACGATTCCTTGCGTGCTGATGCGTGCTGGCACTTCGCGCGGCCCGTTCTTCCTGCGCGAATGGCTACCGGAAGGCGATGAGGCGCGCGACCAAGCGTTGATTGGCGCGATCGGCGCGTCGGATCCGCTGCAACTGGATGGCGTCGGCGGTGGCAGCACGCTCAATAGCAAGGTCGCCATTGTTTCCCGATCGACGCAACCCGGGTGTGATTTGGACTACCTCTTCGCCCAGGTCGGCGTAGGTAATTGCTCGGTGGACACGCGGCCAAACTGCGGCAATATGCTTTCCGGCGTTGCCCCTTTCGCCATCGAGCAGGGACTGATCTCTGCCCAGGATGGATCCACCCGCGTCCGCGTTCATAACGTCAATACGGGCGCCAGGATCGATGTGACGGTATATACCCCGGGAGGCCGCGTAAGCTATGACGGCGACACCCGGATCGATGGCGTTGCTGGAACTGGGGCACCGATCTTGCTCGACTTCCTCGACGCTTGGGGCGCCGTGACCGGCAAGATATTCCCCACTGGCAAACGCATCGACCTGATCGATGGGATCGAGGTGACCTGCATTGACGCAGCCATGCCTCTAATGATTGTTCGAGCGCGCGACCTGGGAGTCAGCGGGCGCGAGGCGCCTGCCACTCTTGATAATGACGCCGCGCTTCTCGAGCGCCTGGAGGCGCTACGCTTGCGAGCCGGAAGGATGATGGGACTCGGCGATGTTTCCGACAGCGTCATTCCTAAGCCGGTGCTGGTCGGTCCCGGCGACTCGCCGAATAGCATCACGTCGCGTTACTTTACGCCGCGCAAATGCCATGCATCTCATGCCGTCACTGGCGCCATCGGTGTGGCCAGCGCGTTCGCTTTGCCAGGCACGGTTGCTAGCGAGCACAGCCGCCTGGTCGGTCAGCATGCCTTGGTGGTTTTGCATCCCGCCGGACGTATTGAGGTAGAGGTGGAACTGGAAGGTGAGGGGGATGAAGCAACTGTGACTCGTGCTGCACTCGTTCGAACGGCACGGAAAATCATGGAGGGGCAACTCCACTTGCCAGACTATGTCTTCTCGCGGCCAGAACAGGCATGCCAGGTGAGCCAAGTTTCGCAATCGAAGCCCCTTAGGATCATTGTGCCGACGCGCGCGGGTGGCGGCAACGATGCGGTGGCGCACCTTATTGGCGTACGGCTCGCACGCCTACTGGGGCAGGACGTAATCATCGACAATCGTGCCGGCGCCAACGGCGGGATCGCTTGTGAGTATGTGGCACGAGCGGTGCCAGACGGCCAGACCCTATTGCTCGGCTATGTGGGGACCCACGCGATGAACCCCGCGCTTCAGCAGGTCGCATACGATCCCATCGACAGCTTCGCGCCGATAGGGCTGATCGGCTCGTCGCCGATACTCCTGGTTGGAAATCCCGCCCAGACGCCGGCTGAGTTGCGCACACTGATCGACAACCTGCGGCGAACGCCCCGCAGCCTTAGCTATGCTTCCGCGGGCGACGGGACGCCGCCGCACTTTGCTGCCGAGCTGTTCCAGTTCGCCACCGGCACGTCGATGCGCGGTAACACCTTCGAAGGGGCGGCGCCCGCGATCGCATCGACCATCGATGGACGCTCGCAGCTCATGTTCTCCAGCCTGCTTACCGCTTATCGCCCGCTGCGGGCTGGCCAAGTGCATGCACTTGCGGTCGCCGCTTCACAACGCATCCCCGGCCTGCCTGAGGTACCGACGCTTGCGGAGCTTGGCATTGCCGGGATGGAAATGACGCAGTGGTACGCTCTCTTCGCCCCGGCAGCTACTCCTGCAACGAAGGTGGATCAGCTGAATTGCGCCCTAAATGAAGTGCTGAAGGATCCGGAGGTTAAGCTCGGCCTTGAGAGCTATGGCGCGGCGCCTGAGCCTGGCTTTCCTAAACAGCTCGCTGCACGAGTGGCGGCTGAGTTGGCGCGCTGGAGGGGCGTGGTTCGGGAATCATCGTTGATGCCGTCGGCAAAGAGCGTTGAATCGTTTCGAGAGCCGTGTTGACCTGTATGCAATAGGTTGCGCGGAAGTAATCGCCTGCATTTCAGCAAGGGCTCGTATTCTAGTCCTGTCATCGACGTCAGCCCTATAACTGTCAGTTAGATTCCATATTGGAATTTACACTGTGGGCTCGGTACAGTGGGCCGGACAAGGTGCAGGACGCCGTTGTCCTGACCGGTACACTGAGGAGAACAGGGCTATGCCAGGCAACACGGAGCAGCAAGCGCAGGCAACATCGCGCGCCGATAAGCAAAGCGCAGTCCGGCGCTACGTAGTACCGCGCTCGGCAGCGATCTCCATCGAGGTCTACGATCTGGGCGCCGGCCCGGCTATCGTCTTGCTGCCGTCGCTCGGCCGCGGCGCAACTGACATGCTGGAACTGGCCGAGCCGCTTGCGGCTGCCGGCTATCGCGTGCTCTGCCCGGAGCCGCGCGGCAATGGCCGCAGCTTCGGCCCGCTTGCCGACAAGACGTTGCACGACTGGGCAGGCGATATCGCGGCTGTGATCGAGCATGCCGGCAAGGCGCCGGTCGTTATCGTCGGGCATGCCCATGGCAACTGGATCGCCCGCACCGTAGCCAGCGACCGGCCTGACCTGGTGCGCGCGCTGGTCCTGCTAGCCGGCTCGGCGGGCAAGGTGCCGGAGGACGTCGATGCCGTGCCGATTCCGCCGGAGGTACGCGCCCAGATCGAGCGTTGCGGCGATACCAGCCTGCCGGATGCGGTGCGCCTGGAAAGCCTGCGCGCCGTATTCTTCGCGCCGTGCAATGATCCTGCACCGTGGCTGCAGGGCTGGAACACGGAGCTGATGACGATGCAGACGCTGGCGCAGAAGCGCACACCGGTCGATGACTTTTTCGCCGGCGGCAACGTGCCGATCCTGAATGTGCAGGCTGAGTACGATGTAATTGCACCGCAGCGCTATGCCAATGTGCTGCGTGACTACCTGGGCGAGCGCGTGACCAACCTCACCATCCGCGATGCCGCGCATGCCTTGCTGCCGGAGCGGTTGGACGAGGTGGTGGCCGCGATCACCGACTATGTGGCTGCGCTATCTCCGGCGCAAAGCACGGTGGCTTGACTGACGTCGCGAGAGGCGGCTTAGTCCCCGATCGGTTCGCTCATCACTTCGCTCACGACCCGCGTCACCAGATCGCTGGGCGCCTGCTCGCGCCAGATTGCATAGAGCTGGATGTGGCCAGCGGTCCGGCCGATCTCGCGGAACACCACGCCTGGGAGGCCGGCACGGGCGTAGGAACGCGGCACCAGCGCCACGCCCAGGCCGAGCTTGACCATCTGGAAGGTGGTCAGTGGATTGCGCGCCGTATGCGCGATGACGGGACTGAAGCCGGCATGCAGGCATGAGGCGATCATGCCGTCGAACAGCGCCGGCGCGTGCTCACGCGAAAATGCCACCAGCGGCACGCCCTCCAGGTCGCGGAGCGCCAGCGCAGGCCTGGCGGCGAGTTCGTGGCCCTCGGGCACGACGATAGTGAAATACTCGGTGAAGATCGGCGCCTTGCCGAGGCCGCCGCGCGTCGGGATAGAATGCACGATGCCGATATCGAGCTTGCCCTGCATCACGGCATGCGCCTGGTCGGCCGAGCCCATGTCGGTCACGGCGATATGCAGCCCGGGGAAACGCTCTGCCATGCGCGTCAGGATGGTGGGCAGCACATGGAAAATGCCTGACGTCACCATGCCGATCTGCAGCGTGCCGATGTCGCCGGCCGCCGTGCGCCGCGCGGTGGTCACGGCTACGCGCACTTGTTCGAGCACGGTGCGGCAGTCTGCCCGGAAGGCACGGCCAGCGTCAGTCAGGCGGACTTCCCGGCGATTGCGTACCAACAGTTCCACGCCCATCTCGTCCTCCAGTGCCTTGATTTGCTGGGAGAGCGGTGGCTGCGACATGTGCAGCCGCACCGCGGCCTTGCTGAAGTTCAACTCATCCGCGACGGTCACGAAATAGAGGAGTTGCCGGAGTTCCATGGTGCTGATTTCCTTGCGGGACAAGGCAATAGGATAGTCGCAACCAACGCAGGGTAGCGCCGTGCCGTGTCATATGCCAGCCCTATAACTCATGGTGCGAAACAGTATTGGACGGTCTGCCGGCCCGTCCCTACAGTGGCCTGCATAGCGCGGCGCCCTGCGGACGGAAGGGTCCGTAAGCCTTTGTAAACCGCGCAAGAACTGAGGAGAGAGCCATGAACAGGACAGGCAGAACAGGGCGGCGTGCGGCGCTGGGGGTGATCGGCGCGATGGTGATGATGGCCTTGATGGTCGGACCGCAGCCGGTGGCGTTCGCGAGCGAGGCGTATCCCAATCGCCCGATCAAGATGATCATCCCTTACACTCCGGGCGGCTCGATCGATACAGTCGGGCGTCTGGTGGCTGCACAACTGCAGCGTCAGCTTGGGCACGCGATCGTTATCGAGAACCGACCGGGCGCGTCGGGCATGATCGGGTCCGAAGCGGTGGCGAAGGCATCGGCTGACGGCTATACGCTGCTCTTCAATGCCTCCAGCCAGGTCTATCTGCCGCTGGTCGCGAAGAACGCCCCTTACGACGCCATCAGGGATTTCACCCCGATCGCACAGGTGGGGCACGTGCCGCTGATCGTCGTCGCGAACACCAGCCTCCCCACCAACTCGCTGCGCGACCTGGTCAAGCTGGCGAAAGCCAAGCCGCGGACCTACACCTGGGCCACCTCCGGGCTAGGAACAACCAGCCACCTGACCGAAGAGATGATCCGCCACGCGTTCAAGCTGGAGATGGATATCGTGTCATACAAGGGCGCCGTGCCGCAGTTGAACGACGTGATGGGCGGTCACGTGTCGGCGGCGGTGTCGCCGATGCCAGGCGCGTATCCGTTCGTCAAGGCGGGGCGGCTGAAGGTGCTGGCGGTTACCAGCAGCAAGCGTATCCCGCAGCTTCCCGGCGTGCCGACCGTTGCCGAGAGTGGCCTGCCTGGGTTTGAGCTGCTGTCGTGGTACGGGCTCTGGGGTCCCGCCAACCTGCCTGCGGACATCACCCGCAAGCTGTCGCAGGAGGTCAACAAGGCTGTGCGCGAAGCCAGCCTTAAGACGCGTTTCGACGAGCTGGCCTTTGAAGCCGTGCAGTCCACGCCTGAGCAGTTCAAGGTGGTGATCAAGGATGAGATTGACAAGGTCGCAGGCATCGTCAAGGCAGCCGGCATCCGTATCGATTGAGCGAAGGGCAAGGACAAGGGCAAGCAAGCATGCATCAGCAAATGCAATCAATGGCCATCACCCGCGAGCTCGGAGGATGGATCGCCGGCATCCGTAATGCCGACCTGCCGGACGCGGTGCGGCAGGCGGTCGCCGGACTCTCCCTGGATACGTTCGGCGCCGGCCTGACCGGGCATGACGAGCCCTGGTCCCAGGCCATTCGTGGCTGGGCGGACGATGGTTACCATGCTCCGTGCGGTGGCGGGGCACGCGCATGGGGCCGGCCGGGTAGGACGTACCGTGCCGCCGATGCCGCACTGGTCAATGGCGCCGCTGCACACGCCTACGAGCTGGACGACTTTCACAATGCAAAGGTCCACTTGGGCGCAGTCGTATTGCCGGCGGTCTTCGCGTTGGCGGAGACGCTCGGGGTGCCGCCCGAGCGGGTCGAGACCGCTATTGCCGTCGGCTACGAAACCATGATCCGCTGCTCACTGGCGCTGCAGCCGGCGCTGGCCAGGATGAAGGGATGGCATATGACCGCCGTGTGCGCGCCGCTGGGCGCGGCAGCGGCATCGGCGGTGATGCTGGGGCTCGACGCAGAGCGCACCGCGTGGGCGCTGGGTCTTGCCGGCACCCAGTCGGGCGGACTGTTTGCGTTCGCTTGCGACGGCACGGATTCCAAGCGTTTCCACCCCGGACGCGGCGCGCAAGCCGGCGTGATGGCTGCCGAACTGGCGGCGCGCGGCCTGACCGGCCCGACGCAGTTGTTCGAGACCGGGGACGGCGGTTGGCTCAAGGCGTTCTCGGAGTCGCCTCAACCGGAAAGGCTGCTGGAAGGGCTGGGCAGCGACTGGCATATGCCCCGGACCAATTTCAAGCCCTATGCTTGCTGCGGCAGTGCCCATGCGCATGTCGATTGTGCGCTGCGGCTGCGTGCCGACTGGGCGGGGCAGGGGCCGATTCGCGTCGGCATGCCGACCGTTGTCGATGTGCAATGCGGCTACCGCTACGCGCCGGGCAGTGTGCTGAACGCGCAAATGAGCGCCCGCTACGCGCTGGCCGTGGTGCTGCTGGATGGCGAGGTGCTGCCGGCTCAGTTCGGGCAGGCCCGCCTGGCGGACCCGAAGATCGTCGCGCTGGCCAACGCGATCGAGATCGTACGCGACCCCGAACTCGACGCGCTATATCCGGCCAGCTTCTGTGGCTGGGTGGAGCTGATGTCGAAGAACGGCGAGCCGCTGCGTGCGTACCAGGCTAACCCGTCGGGCTCCGGGGAGAATCCGGCGCGCATGGCAGCCATCCGGGGCAAGTTCCGCGCCTTGACGGCGGACGTGCTTGCGCCCGAGCAGGCGGAGGTGCTGATCGACGCATTCGGCAAGCTGGGGACGACGCCGGTGCGCCACATCCTGTCCGCCGCCGAGCCCGTCGTCTGAAGCCGGATTATGCCTGTGGCACCCCGAGCGAACGCAGCGCGCGCTGTAGCACTGGTGAGCTGTTGTCGGGATTCCAGATCGCCGAATATTCGGCGATGGCGGGCTCGCCGGTGAGGTCGCGCAAGGCCACGCCGGGCAGCGAAGCCTTGGCGAGCGTGGCCGGTACCAGCGCGATGCCGCGGCCCAGCCCCACCAGGCTGACCACTGACAGCAGATGCTTGGCGTAATGCCGAATATGCGGGCTGAAGCCGGCCTGGACGCAGGTGGAGGTCACCAGGTCGAAGTACGCCGGCGCACTGTCGCGCGGGATCGTGACAAAGGGCATCTCGGCTAGCCGCACCAGGTCGATTCGCTTACGTTTGGCGTACGGGTGCGATGCCGGCAACGCGACCACCAGCCGCTCGTTGTGGATGACATGGGCGCGAAGCTCGCCCGGGGGCGTGCCGATCTGCGCGAACCCCAGGTCGATGCGGTCGCGCTGCAGCGCATCGACCTGCTCGGCGGTGCTGGTCTCCTCCCAGGTGATATCGATCTCGCCGATATCCTGCTCGAACTTCTGCACGATGCGCTCGACGTTCATGTACAGCACTGCTGCGACAAAACCGATGCGCAGGTGGCCGGTCTCGCCGTGCTCGGCCTTGCGCACTGCCTCCACGGTGGCGTCGAGCTGGTTGAGCATGCGGCGCGCTTCGCGCACCAGCGCTGAGCCGGCCGGCGTCAGTCGCACCGTGCGGCGGTTGCGGTCGAAAAGCAGCACACCGAGGTCTTCTTCGAGCTGCTGGATGTGCTTGGTCAGCGGCGGCTGCGAGATCAGCAGGCGCTGGGCGGCGCGGCCGAAGTGAAGCTCCTCGGCGAGCACGAGGAAGAGGCGGAGGGTACGGAGTTCGAGCATGGCGCGTGGGCTGAAGAAGGGGAGGACCAAGTCGACTTATTCGAGAACGGAATCAGTATCTTCCTAAAACTGTATTGGACGCTATCGTCGCCGGAGACCAGAATAGCTTCCATCAAACCAACAATGAAGCGGAGACAGCCCGGCCGACCCCGTCGGATCGCGCCCCGTCGGTGCCCTGGCCTGCGTTCCGTTTCTGACCGTCGACACGGAGCGCAAGCGGATGGAACGCCTCAAGCCACTGAAACCCGAAGAACTGACGCCCGAGCAGCAGGAAGTCCACGCGGCGATTGCTGCTGGTCCGCGAGGGCAGGTTCGCGGGCCGCTTGCGATGTGGCTGCACCGCCCGGGCCTGGCCAACCGCGCGCAGGCGCTGGGCCAGTACTGTCGCTATGACTCGTCGTTGTCGCCGCGGCTGTCGGAGCTGGCCATCCTGGTGATGGCCAGCACCTGGATGTCGGAATTCGAATGGTGGGCGCACAAGCCCATTGCGCTGAAGGCAGGTGTGGCCGAAGACGTGGTCGAGGCGATCCGCACGGGGCGTGAGCCGGCCTTCGTCAAAGACGATGAGCGCGTGATCCATGAGTTCCTGACTGTGCTGCATGCCACGCGCAATGTGCCGGACGAACTGTACCAGCGCGCGATGGCGGTGCTGGGCAAGGACCAGTTGGTGGACCTCGTTGGCCTGGCGGGCTACTACACGCTGATCTCGATGACCATCAACGTCTTTGGTGTTGTGCCCCCGGACGGCAGCGCGCCGGAGCTGGTGCGCGCCTGATTTCCGTTCAAACCGTTACCTCGAAACACAAAGGGATTCTGTATGTCTGGCCGTCTTGAAGGAAAGGTTGTCATCGTTACCGGCGCGGGTTGCGTCGGCCCCGGTTGGGGCAATGGTCGTGCCGTTGCGGTGCGCTTTGCACAGGAAGGCGCAAAGATCTTTGCCGCCGACAAGAGCGCTGATGCGATGCGTGAAACGCTGGAGCGGCTAGACGCCGCGGGTGCAGAGTTTGACTCGCACCTGTGCGACGTGACCGACACCTCGGCGGTCAAGGCCATGGTCGATGCCTGCGTGGCGCGCTTCGGGCGCGTGGATGTGCTGGTCAACAACGTCGGCGGCTCGGCCAAGGGTGGCCCGGTGCAGCTTAGCGAAGAAGACTGGGACCGCCAGCTCAACTTCAACCTGAAGAGTGTCTTCCTGACCTGCAAGCACGTGCTGCCGCACATGGAGCAGCAGGGCGGCGGCGTCATCGTCAATACCGCGTCGACTTCGGGCATCCGATGGACCGGTTCGGCCCAGGTCGGCTACGCCTCGGCCAAGGCGGCGATCATCCAGTTCTCGCGCGTGGTCGCGGTCGAGTACGCCAAGAAGAACATTCGCGTCAACACGGTGATCCCCGGCCAGATGCATACGCCGATGGTGGAGGCGCGCCTTGCCGGGCAACGCGCGGGCGGTGATGTCGACACACTGCTGGCCCAGCGCCAGGCACGTATTCCGCTCGGGTTCATGGGCGATGGCCGCGATACCGCCAATGCGGCGCTGTTCCTGGCATCCGATGAAGCGCGCTTCGTCACCGGTACGGAGATCGTGGTCGACGGTGGCATGAGCGTACGCTGCGACTGAGCAGCATCTAGCAGGCAGAGCGACCGTGTGCTGCTGGACTGGCTGCAAGCTGCGGCTGGCAATGACTCACTGCTGCGCGCCGTGTTGTCGGAGAACCCATCCCGTCTTTACGGATAACCCTCACTTCGGATCCTCCGGACTGAACGATGACCATGCACTCTTTTCTCGCACCGGCCGAGCCGGTGCGCTACCCGGATGCGCGCGTCCAGGCATTGAGCCCGCGCTTCGAGAAGTACCACCTGCCCCTCGCCGCGATCGACCGCATTGCCACTGGCTGCCGCTGGAGCGAAGGGCCGGTCTGGTTCGGTGATGGCCGCTACCTGCTGTGGAGCGATGTCCCGAACGACCGGATCCTGCGCTGGGATGAGGAGACTGGTAACACCAGTGTGTTTCGTAGCCCGTCAAACCATGCCAACGGCAACACCCGCGACCGGCAGGGACGGCTGGTGACCTGCGAACATGTCGGCCGGCGTGTCACGCGCACCGAGTATGACGGCAGCATCACTGTGCTGGCGGACCGCTATGACGGCAGGCCGCTGAATTCGCCCAATGACGTGGTGGTGAAATCGGACGGTTCGATCTGGTTCACCGATCCGCCGTTCGGCATCGTCGGCTACTACCAGGGCGAGAAGGCGACGCCGGAACTGCCCGAGCGCATTTATCGCATCGATCCGGTCAGCGGCCGCCTCGACATCGTCGCCGACGACGTAAGCGGCCCCAATGGCCTGGCGTTCTCGCCTGACGAGGAAGTGCTGTATGTGATCGAGTCGCGCACCCGCCCGCGCCGCATCCGCGCTTTCCAGGTCAGCGAAGGCGGCGAGGCGCTTGGCAACAGTCGAGTATTGGTTGACGCCGGACCCGGCACCCCGGATGGCTTCCGTGTCGATATTGACGGCAACCTGTGGTGTGGCTGGGGCATGGGCACACCCGAACTCGACGGTGTGCGCATCTTTGCCGCGGACGGCGAACCCATCGGGCATATCAGCCTTCCGGAGCGCTGCGCCAACCTGTGTTTTGGCGGGCGCCATCGCAACCGGCTGTTCATGGCGTCCTGTACGTCGATCTATACGCTTTATGTCAATACGCAAGGCGTGGCCGGCGGCTGACCGCACGCATCCACAGAAGCGAGGCATTGCAACATGAGAAGGACTTTCCTGAAGGGTTCGCTGGCCGCGGTGCTGGCGATGTCGTTTGGCCAGGCGGCCATGGCCGGCGACGTGGTGCGGATGGTGGTGGCATTCCCCGCGGGCGGGCCGGCGGACGCGCTGGCGCGCGCGATTTCCAGGCAACTGGAGACGGAACTCAAGCGCACCGTCATCATCGACAACCGGCCCGGGGCCAACGGCGCCATCGCCGTCAGCGCGGTCACCAAGGGTCCGGCAGATGGCTCGGTGCTCTTCCTGACCAGTGCCGGGGCCATCGTCATCAACCCGTCCCTGTACAAGAACCTGTCGTACCGCCCTGAGCGAGACCTGATGCCGGTTTCGCTGGTGGTCACCACGCCGCAGGTGCTGGTGGTGCCAGTGCAGTCGAAGATTGGCTCGGCGAGGGACCTGGTGGCGCAGAGCCGGGCCGGCAGTCCGGTGTCGCTGGCGTCCTCCGGCATCGGCAGCCGTCAAGCCTGAGTAATGTGCTTGCCGGACCGGGGCCGGCGTCGATTTGCTGTCCTGAATTCCCAGGGCTAGCGATCTGGAACTGGTTTTGGGGAGGACGGTTGGCCCTGCAGAGTTTGTGCGCTTTGCAGGGCCTCTTTTTTGGCCGAGCGGGATGCCGATCATGAATTCCATGCAGTGGAATTGTGGGGGTGTGGATTTGCCTGGCAAGGCCTAAGCTGTCTCTAACAAAAAACGCCCGGTGCAGGCAGTGTGATGGCCGCGGCGTTCCGACTCGTTCCAGGAGACAACGCATGCATTCGTTCTGTACCGCCTTCTTCCGCCGGCTTGCCCAGGCAGCCATCCCGTTCCTCATGGCCGCGGCAGCGCCCTTGCCTGCACTCGCAGCCTATCCCGACAAGCCGATCCGTATGGTGGTGCCGTTCGCCCCTGGCGGCGGCACGGACCTGGTGGCGCGGGCGATGGGCATTACCATGGGCGAGGACCTGGGCCAGCCGGTCATCGTCGACAACAAGCCCGGTGGCAGCACCATCATCGGTACCGATGCGGTGGCCAAGAGCGCGCCCGACGGCTACACGCTGGTGATGGCGACGATGGCCCACGCGGTCAACCCGAGCCTGCACAAGAAGCTGCCGTTCGATACGGAGAAGGCGTTCGCACCCGTCATGCTGGTGGGCCGCTCTCCCAACGTGCTTGTGGTGAAGCCGGACAGCCCCATTAAGACCGTGCAGGACCTGATCGCAGCCGCCAAGGCCAAGCCCGGCAAGCTCAACTACGCCTCGCAAGGCGCCGGCACTTCGGCGCACCTGGCGGGTGAGTTGTTCAAGGCGATGGCCAAGGTCGACATGAATCATATTCCTTATCGCGGCGCCGGTCCGGCGATTACGGATCTGCTCGGCGGGCAGGTCGATGTGATGTTCGCCACGGCAGCCGCGGTTGCGCCGCACCTGGAGAGCGGAAAGCTGCGAGCGGTGGCGGTCACAACTGCGCAGCGCTCGCAGGCGCCGGCGCTGAGCAAGGTGCCGACGATCGCGGAAGCCGGCGTGCCCAATTATGTGGCAGATAGCTGGTATGGCCTGTTCGTGCCGGCCGGCACGCCCCCGGCGGTAATCACGAGGCTGAACGCGGCGGCCAAGAAGGCCGTGCGCGCCGAAGCGTTCCGCAAGCGTGCCGAGCAGGAGGGGCTTGCCATCAGTGGCGGCACGCCAGACGAGTTCGGCCGCTACGTCAAGGCCGAGAGCCAGCGCTGGAGCAAGGTCATCAAGGACGCCAACATCACGGCGGACTGAGCGCGGCATACGTACAGAACAGATCGCACTGATCGCACCCGCAGAACCGGACAGGACCATGGACAACTATTCCCTGATTGAACTGAAGATTGAAGCTGGCATCGCGCTGCTCGCCTTTAACCGCCCCGACAAGCGCAATGCCATGAGCGACGACATGCGCTCGGAATTCTTCGACGCGCTGGAGAGCGTGGCGGCGGACAAGGGCATCCGTGCCCTGGTGCTCACTGGCAACGGCAAGGGCTTCTGCGCCGGCGGCGACGTGGCCGGCATGCAGCGCCGCATGGAAGCGCCGCAGGGTGAGGTGGGCTTCAACGGCTGGAGCCGCCAGCAGCGCGTTCATCACACCGTCAGGCTGCTCCACACCATGCCCAAGCCCACCATCGCCGCCGTCAATGGTGCCGCTGCAGGGCTGGGTGCCGATACCGCGCTGTGCTGCGATTTCGTGCTGGCATCCGAATCGGCGTCGTTCTCCTGGTCTTATATCAACCGGGGCCTGATCCCGGACGGTGGCGGCATGTATTTCCTGCCGCGCCGGGTAGGCCTGTCGGCAGCGAAGGAACTGGTCTTCACGGGCCGCAAGGTCGAGGCGCAAGAGGCGAAGGCGCTTGGTATCGCCGACCGCCTGAGCAAGCCCGAGGCGCTGATCGACGATGCGCTGGGCTGGGCGGCGGAACTGAGCCAGGGCTCGGCCACCGCGATCGCGCTGGGCAAGAGCATCATGAACCAGTCCTTCGAACTGCCCGCCGACCAGGTCTTTGCCCAGGGCAGCCAGGCGCAAGGCATCTGCTACACCAGCACCGAGCATCGCGAGTCCGTGCTGGCCTTCCTGAACAAGACCGCGGCCAAGGCCTGACTCCATGAATGCTATCCAACGACTTGTCTCGCCGCGCAGCGTTGCCGTAATCGGCGCTTCCGGTGATCCCACCAAGACCGCCGGCCGCCCGGTTTCCTACTTGCGCAAGCATGGATTCGGCGGGGCGATCTACCCGGTCAATCCCAAGGTCGAGTCGATCGACGGGCTGCGTTGCTATCCCGACATTGCCTCGCTGCCCGAAGTGCCGGACGTCGGCATCGTGCTGCTGGGCGCCGAGCGTGCGCACCTGGCGGTGCGTGACCTGGCGGCGCGCGGCGCGGGCGCGGCCATCGTGCTGGCTAGCGGCTATACCGAGACCGGCGCCGAGGGCGCGCGGCGCCAGGCCGAACTGATCGAGGCGGCTGGCGGCATGCGGCTGCTGGGGCCTAATACCATCGGCCTGGTCAACCTGACCGACAACATCCCGCTGTCAGCGAGCGGCGCGCTGGAGATGGACCAGTTCCCGGCCGGCAGCATCGGTGTGGTGTCGCAAAGCGGCGGCATCCTCGGCGCCTTGCTGTCACGTGCCGCGGCGCGCGGCATCGGCCTGTCCAAGCTGGTTTCGACCAGCAATGAAGTCGACCTGGACCTGGCCGACTTTATCGACTACCTGGCCGATGACGAGGCCACCCGCGTGATCGCGCTGTATGTCGAGAGCGTGCGCAACCCGGAAACGTTCCGCCGTGCGGCGCTGAAGGCGGCGCGCGCTGGCAAGCCGGTGGTGGCGTTCAAGATCGGCCGCTCCGAGAGCGGCGCACGCGCCGCGGTGTCGCATACCGGTGCGCTGGCCGGCGCGGATCGCATGTACGACGCGCTGTTCGAACAGGTCGGCGTGATTCGCGCGCAGACGTTCTCGGACCTGCTCGACATGCCCGCCGCCCTGGCCACCGGGCGCAAACTGACCGGGAAACGCGTTGCGATCCTGACCTCGACCGGCGGCGCTGGCACGCTGGTCTCCGACAGCCTCGGCGTGGCCGGCTTCGAGACGCCGGCGCCGGACGAGGCGACCGCGGCGAAGCTGCGAGCGCTGCAAAAGGGCGACCACGCGGCGCTCGACCGCAACCCGATCGACGTGACCCTGGCCGGGCTGCAGCCTGATCTGCTGCGTGCCGCAATCCGTATCCTGCTCGACAGCCCGAGCTACGACGCGGTAGCAGTGATCGTGGGCTCGTCGAGCCTGGCCATGCCGGACCTGATGGCCAATGCCATTCGCGACTGCCTGCCCGACAGCGACAAACCGGTGATTGCGTACGTGAGCCCGCATGCGCCGGAAGTCGCATCGTTGCTCAATCGTCGTGGCGTGCCGGCGTTTTCCGCGCCCGAGGCGTGCACGGTGGCGATCGACGCGATGCTGCGTGCGGGCAAGCTCCGCGCGGTCGACGAGGCGGGCACCCCGATGCTGCCGCTGCCGGACCTCGCCGCATATGGCACCGGCTCGATCGACGAAGCCGCGGCCAAGACCTTGTTCGCCGGTTTCGGCGTACCGGTCGCAAAGGAGGTGGTGGTCGCCGGTGGCGCCGAGGCCACGGCGGCGGCGCAAGGCTTCAGCGGCAATGTCGTGCTGAAGATCCTGTCGGCCGAGATCACCCACAAGAGCGATGTCGGCGGCGTGGCCGTCAATGTCCCGCCTGCGGAGGTGGCAAGCCGGCTGGCAAGAATGGCGAGCGATGTGCAGTCGGCCACGGGGATCGCGCCCCAACGCTTTCTGGTGCAGGAAATGGTCAAGGGCGGCGTCGAAGTGATCCTCGGCATGCACCGCGACGCGCTCGGCACCGCGATCCTGCTCGGCATGGGCGGCGTGACCGCGGAGTTGTTCGGCGATACCACGCTGCGGCTGCTGCCTGGCGAGGGGGGACTGACCCGCGACGCCGCGCTGGCGATGATCGGGCGCCTGAAGACCGCCCCATTGCTGCAGGGCTTCCGTGGCCGGCCGAAGGCGGATGTGGACGCGCTGGCCGACGCGATCGTCGCCTTCTCGCGCATGGTCGCCACGCTTGGCGATCGGCTGGTCGAGGCGGAGATGAATCCCGTGTTCGTCCTGCCCGAAGGGCAGGGTGTGGTGGCCGCCGATGGCGTGGCGGTACTGGCCGGCGACGACAAGCCCTGACGAGGCCTTGGCATGTGCAGCGAGCGCGACGGTACGCTGGTGACTTCAGTCGATGGCTGCGAGGTCATTTGGCGAAGCTTTGGCGACGGCCCCACGACTATGCTGCTACACGGCGGCCATGGCAACTGGCAGCACTGGGTGCGCAATCTCGGGTCGTTGTCCCGGAACCGCAGGCTGCTGGTGCCGGACATGCCGGGCTTTGGCGATTCCGGTGCGGCGCCGCGCGCCGGCCTGCCGGGACTCGTCGATGTCCTGGCACGCTCGCTGGCCCGCTTATCGCTGGACCGTATCGACCTGGTGGGTTTTTCCTTTGGCGCGCTGGTGACGGCGCACCTTGCGACCCATCCGGGCCTTGGCGAGATCGAAGTTAGCCGCCTGGCGTTGCTCGGGCCGGCCGGCCATGGCGGTCCGCGCCGCATGACGCGCGCGCTGGCCGACTGGCGCCGCTGCCAGGATCCGCACGCGCTTGCCGCGGCGATGCGCCACAACCTGGCGACATTCCTGATCGCCGATCCGGCCGCCATCGACAGCGAAGCCGTGGCCATCCATACGCGTGCCTGTCGCGCGACACGCTTCCATAGCAAGTCGATTTCGCGCGCGGGCGGATTGCAGCAGGCGCTTGCGCGCTTTCCCGGTCCGGTATTGATGATCTGGGGCGAAGCGGATGTGACCATGTCGCCGGCATCGATTGCCGGGATCGCCCGCGACTCGCGGGACCCATCAGCCGACGCGCCGGAAGTCAGTGTCAGCGTGGTGCCCGGCGCCGGGCATTGGGTCCAGTATGAGGCGCATCAACAAGTCAACGGACTGCTGCAGGCATGGCTGCAGCAGTCCCCCCACAAGCCGGCGGCACAGGCCGGCTGAGGAGAACCTATCTTGAACGCAACCGAGGCCTTTGGGCCGTTCTTCAGCACCGTCAAGGCAGAGCCGTTGCCCGCCGAAGTGCTGCATCATGCGAAGCGCGCGCTGGTCGACTGGCATGCGGCGCTGTTCCCGGGCATCGGCACCGATGCAGTCCAGCGCCTGCAGGGCGTGCTGGAAGAGGAGCTTGGTCGCGGCAACGCCACGCTGCCAATGGGGCAACGGGCCACGGCGCGCGCCGCGGCGCTGCTCAATGGCGCTGCCGCCCACGCTGCCGAGATCGACGACAGCTTCCGTGATGCGATGTACCACCCCGGTGCCGCCACCATCGCCGCCGCGATTGCTGCCGCACAAGATGTGGGCGCCAGCGGCGAGACGTTGCTGAAGGGCATCGTCGTCGGCTATGAGGTGTCGACGCGCATCGGCGTCGTGCTGGGCCGGGCGCACTATCGCTTCTGGCACAGCACCGCCACCGTCGGCACCTTTGGCGCGGCGGCCGCCGCGGCGTTCATCTATGGCGCGAACGAGGAGCAGCTTGCCCACGCGCTTGCGACTGCGGCCACTTTCGCCGCCGGACTGCAGCAGGCGTTCCGCATGGACTCGATGTCCAAGCCCCTGCACGCGGGCCGGGCTGCGGAGGGCGGATTGCTGGCCGCCCGCGCGGCCATCGCCGGCATCACCGGTTCGCTCGATGTGCTTGAGGGTGAGACCGGCATGGGGCGCGCGATGTCGGATGGCCCTGACTGGAGCGCGCTGGCATCGACGCTGGGTAAAGACTTCCATATTTGCCGGCTGACCTTCAAGAACCACATTGGCTGCGGCCATACCTTTGCGGCAATCGACGGCGTGCTGGCGCTGAAAGCGAAGCTGGGCATCGAAACCGCTCAAATCCGTCGCATCCGCGTCGCTACCTATCGTCCGGCGCTGGATATCGCCTGCTATCTCGATCCAAAGAGCGAGAACGAAGCCAAGTTCAGCCTCAAGTTCATCGTCGCCGCCGCCCTGGTGCATGGCAGCTTGCGCCTGTCGGCTTACACGCCGGAACGGCTGTGGGACAGCGAGACGCGCCGGCTGATGGCCTGCATGACGGTCGAGGTCGACCCTGAGATCGACGGCTGGTTTCCTGGCAAGCGCGCCGCAAGGGTTGAGATCGAAACCCGGGACGGTGCCACGGCAGACTACCTGCAGCCGAATCGCAAGGGTGATCCGGAGGATCCGCTGACCGACGACGACCTTGACGGCAAGTTGATCGAACTGGCATCGCCGGTGATAGGTACCGATGGCGCGCACCGGCTGGCGCAGAAGATCTGGAACATCGAGACGCAGCCGGAGGTCAGCCTGTTTGGCTGACTTTAATGGCGGCCCAGCGCCAAGGAGATCAGGATCATGTTTAGCATTCTTGCCATAGGTCGACTGCTGTTCGCCATGCTGGTGACGGCGTTGCCGATCAAATGTGGTTCTGGTTCGCAACGATAGCCGAATCCGCTCGGCGGCAGATCTGCTGCGCGAGGCCAAAGCCAATCCGGGCAAGCTGACCTATGGCTCGGCAGGTAACGGGACGTCGGTACACCTGGCAGCCGAGTATTGCCAGTCCCTGGCGGGCATCCGGCTCGTGCACGTGCCATACCGTGGCTCAGCGCCTCAGTTCGCCGACCTGCTGGCCGGCCATATCGATGTCGCCTTTGCGACGATGGCCAGCGCCGCAACGCTGATCCGCGACGGACGCGTGCGGGCGCTGGCCGTGACCTCGCCCGCGCGGTCCCCGGCTTTCCCGGAGGTGCCTGCCGTCGCGGAGGCTGGCGTCAAAGGTTACAGCGCCGAGGTCTGGTACGGCGTCTTCGTGCCTAAGGGAACGCCGGCGACGGTGGTTGCGGCGCTGCATCGAGCCATCGCCCAGGCATCTGCCGGTGGCGCGTTCCGCGACAGGCTGGCGCGCGAAGGGGTGGTGGGCGGCTTTGGTTCGCCACAGGATCTTCGCACCACTGCCGAGCAGGAGGTAAGCCGTTGGCTGAAAGTGGTGAAGGACAAGGAGATCCGCATCGAGTAGCATTGCCTGCAACCCAACATGCGCATGCGCCGGGCGCCGACATCCAGAACGGTCACTGGCCCGCAGTGATTCCCTGCCATGCCGAACAGCATCGTCAACATCGAACGGATCAAACCAGGCCAAGGCAAGGCGACGCCCAACCGCTCGCTAGAGCGTGGCATTGCAGTACTACGCGCCTTTCGCGCCGGCTCGTCCATGCTGGGCAACAGCGAAATTGCCGAGCGCACCGGCTTGTCCCGCTCCACAGTCAGCCGCCTGACGCAGTCGCTGATAGAGACCGGCATGCTCGAGTATGTCCCGCAGTTCCGGGCCTACCGGCTGGGTGTGCCGATCCTCGGTATGGCGCATGCGATGCGCGACGGCTCGCAGATTCTCAGGGTCGCAGTACCGAGAATGGCCGAGGTTGCCATGCGTCACAAGATCAATGTCGGACTGGCCGTGGCGGAGGGCGACGAGATGATTTACCTGGAGTCGTTCCGCTACAACCGGCGCCAGTCACTGCGTACGGTGGTGAGCGGACAGCGCATCCCGATGGCGCTAACCTCTCTCGGCCGCGCGCACCTGGCAACGCTGTCACCAGAGGCTTTCAGCACGATGATGAGGGTCATGGCCGACAAGAACCGCGGCCGCGGCTGGGGCGCACTGCGGCGGGAAATCGATGCTGCGGTGTGTTCCGTGCATGAGAAGGGCTACTGCGTTGCGTCATGGCAGCCTCAGGTCGTGGCCATGGCAACACCAATGCGCTTTGACGAATATGCCGTCCATGTACTGAACGTCAGCGTATCCACGCAACAGGATGCCGGCGCTGTCGAGGAAGCGCTGGCCAAGCCACTGATGGAGCTTGCAGCGGCGATACAAGCGCGGATGGTGCGGGGAGAGTAGGGCGTCGACTCTACCCAACCAGTTGGTACGGATGCAATTTCAATGAATGGAATCGAGCGGGTGCGCTGCGGCTCCATGAGAGTTACTCTGCGCCTTCATGCGAGACTGCAGCCCTGGGTTGCCTTTCTTGCGGGGCCATCGGTCTCTCCCACTCAAACAGAGCGTCCCTATGAACTCTTCTGACATCAACACCCTAGGTATCGTGGGCACAGGCGCCATGGGCCGCGGCATCGCGCAGATCGCCGCCCAGGCTGGCCTGACCGTCAACCTGTACGACGCCAACCCGCAAGCTGTGGCCGCCGCCCGCCAGTACCTGCAGGACACCCTCGCCAAACTGGCGGACAAGGGCAAGATCAGCGCCGCCGACGCCGAGGCCACGCTGGCCCGCGTCAAGCCGTGCGGCGCTCTGGAAGACCTGGCCGGGTGCGACATGGTGCTGGAGGCCATCGTCGAGAAGCTGGAAGTCAAGCGC
>Ga0102589_1001252_pt1 | contig 36537 bp, 52 predicted proteins | sample AraplaMF_Col_mLB_FD_76858 | JGI IMG/M metagenome (GOLD analysis project Ga0102589, IMG submission 76858) | Arabidopsis root microbial communities from the University of North Carolina, USA - plate scrape MF_Col_mLB | ecosystem: Host-associated > Plants > Roots > Endosphere | place: USA...
TGAAATAAAGGGGAACGAACTCGCATTTGGATGGTATGAAACAGGCCGCTTTGCATGGGAGATGACAGAAGTCCAGCGACTCACTACTCCGATTCAAGCCAAAGGACAGCAAGGTCTATGGAACTGGGATTACGAGGGGCAGGGAGGAACGGGAGATGCATAGACCTTTCTTCAAAGGGTATCGTCCGCGCTTTTGGTTTAAGACCGATGATCAGAAAAAAGAAGATAGTGAATGCCAGAAGAAGCGGGAGCTGTACGAGGAATTAAAGGAGCAATACTTTTCAGTAACTACAAGGATCGAAGAGCTAGAAGAGCGGGAACAGAAGTTGAAAGCCTTGCTCCATCGCATTCTGAGGTACACTAGCAAATCCCAAGCATACACAAAGACGGCATACATCCACTTCTGGACTCGATCAACAATGAAATTTCTGTACGGGGAAGAAGAGATATGAGCAAGGCGATTGCACGAACTCACTGGGTATGGACGGAGACGGCGGCAAGCAATTGGGATAACCGATACAATGGGCGAAAGAGAATCGCGGGAAAACCAATAAAGGATAAAGCAGAAGACTCCCGAGAAGCCGACTCAGCTTGGTTGATGCGTGGGTATGTAATAGACGCTGCAGACTACATTCCAGCGGACGGCCAGATGGATTTGCTCGAATACATTGACGATTTGATCAAATACATGGAAGCGGGTTTATCAAATTAACTTAGGGGCTGAGGCGATGGGACAATTAGAAATCTTTCCACGGGCAACCGAGGCAGATATAAGAACCGTCAAGGCCATGGTAGACAAATATCCAACCATGAAAAGGAGGGTTGATGTTCTATCGACGAAAGCGGAGTTGACGGCCATTGAAAGTAAAGTGTACAAAGAATATTCGACAGACATAGAAAACGTTGAGACGGCAATCGAATCTATTGCCGATGACGAGATAAGGCAGATCATGAAATACCGCTTCATCGAGAACTATCCACGTAAATCAGCGGTGGTGAAGTGGCGGGTGTTCACCGATAGAACGTTAGATAGAAAGATAGCAGAAGGCTTCGAGGCGATGGCGGATGTCCTCAAGCTATACGGTAAAATATAAAAATCATGTCTGTATTATGTCTGTTCCGCGTCGGCACAGTGTCTGTAGTACAGGGATACAGTAGGCACATAGAGCGATAAAGCTTCGCTCGGGTGATGTCTACTGTACCCTTATCATCGTCGTAGGCACTCGGTCACGCTGAATGGTTGCAGCCGATGCACCCTTAGCTGTATTGCGATTGTGTGATACGGGGAATCAATGGTTTTAGTGTGATAGCGCTTGTTCCCCTTGCTTCGAACGACGCTATCACAGTGATACCGTTAAGGAATCACGACAAACCTTTTTTATCCTCCTTACTTGGCCGCTCCTTTGATGGGGCGGCACTTTCTTTGAAAGGGTGAAGGCGTGGACAAGATAGAGCAGCTGGATCAAGTTTTTTGGGAGTATAAACGGTTACACGGCAAGAAACCACGGAAGATAACCGTTAGTTCAGAATGGCTAATGGCTGCGGCCTCACTATTTAATATTGCAGTAGCCGCACAGCTCATTAAAGATAAAGTGACACATAGAGGTGTGCCAGTTGAAGAGGATGAGTCCCAAACAGAAGAATATGTGTTCCATTAGTCGTCCATATGGGCGGCTTTTTATTTTGCTGAAAGGAGGGTGTATATAAAAAAATGATGTTTCACGTAGTGTGCATAAACCTGATCAATAAAACCAAACACACTCTTTATTTTGATAGTGAGGCTGACATGAACAAAGGCATTGATTCATTACTGGAATGCATTAACGGTGGGGAAGTTTACTTCAATCACTTCACTAGAAAAAATGGGGGAGTAGTAATTCCACGCACATCTATTGTCAGCTTCGAGTATTCAAGCAAATGGGTATCTGCTCCAGAACGATTTCAAAGCAAGGGCAGGTGATGAAATGAAACTATTGGAATGGCTGGTACGGCTCACGCACAGAGCTGGTTCGGTGCCACGTAATCGGGAGGAACGAAGACATGGCAGGAAGACATAACGAACGGTCGACACCCAAGAAGGAATGGAAACAACCAGACGAGTGCAACGGGTGTCGATGGGGGAATTGGGACGGTGTGAGTCAATTTTGTATGTGGCAAAAATGCATTAAGGAGGATGAAGAGCATGTTTCGAAAGAAAAATCAGAAAAATGCTGAAATGACGATAGCGCTTGTAGACTATCAGTTTATTGAAATCAAACTAAGTTATTTAAGAGAATTGCGACTGCTCCAAGAATCAATTGGACACGTTCCAGGTAATGAGGTTGAAAAACGTATCACTAAGATTTGCGATAGCATCGAAGGGGATTTATATCGGTTTCTAATCAAGGTAGACAATAATGCCAACTAAACCTATGCGGCCATGCAGCAAGCCGGGGTGTCCTGAGTTAACGACAGAACGGTATTGCAGTAATCACAAGAAAGCAGCTTCACAAGCAATGCCAAGCCGATCATACGCCAAGATGTACGGACGGCGTTGGCGTAATTACAGGGAACAGTATCTAGCCATACATCCATGGTGTGCGTGTCATGAATGCAAAGCGAGGGAGATTCCACTGCCGGCTAATGTAGTGGATCACATCCAGCCTCATAAGGGAGATTACAAGCTGTTCTGGGATCCAAAGAACCACCAGCCTATGAGTAAGAGATGTCATGATAGAAAGACAGTAACTGAGGACGGAGGGTTCGGACGATGACCACTACAATTGCAATCAAGATTGCGATATTAATCCTCATAGTAATCAATGCTTACTGTTTGGAGCGAGAGATAGATTCTCGTAATTATGGATGTGCGGCCAGAATAACCGCGCTCACTGCTTTGTTGTTAGTGTCACTCGCGTCTTTGTGAGTCACAAGGAATAGGAGGAGGGAAGTGGCGTGAAAATAAGTATTGGACATTATGTGCTGGAAGGCACACCAGAAGAGTTGATAGAGTATGAAAGGTTGTCAGAAGAGGCGGAGCGAAAAGCTAAGACAACAACAACTAACTGCGTCATAAATATTCCCGCAAGCTTCACGGCTAAAGGTGTTGCAGATGCGATAAGGGATGGGCTTGGGAAATTAAACAAGCTTCATGAGACGAACGTAAAGGCGGCTAAGAGGGATTTGCAATGAAACAGTGCGAATGGGTCAGACGGAAGCAGAACGCCCCCCTAGGGTCGAAAACATGAGGCTCTGAGGCGTTGAGCGTTGCCCCCTCAAGCGCATGATTTTTTCCTGAAATAAAGTTTAGGGTACGCAAAAGGAGGTGAGGTGACGTTGGGAAGAAATCCAAAACCGTTGCATTTAATCAAGGGAAACATTACAAAAAAACAGAAATTCGACCGAGAAGAAAAGGAAAAGAAGGTTAGTAATCGTTTGCGACGTGATCGCATCCGGCCTCCTACTTGGTTGAATGATAAAGCGAAAAAGATGTTTCGTGAGTTGGTTAAGCAGCTTGAAGATACCGAATTATTAACTAACTTAGATGTAAACGGGCTTGCTCAATACTGTGATTTGCATTTTAGAATGCTTGAATTACGCCAAGAGGTCGAGGAAAAAGGATACACACTTGCCAATAAGAATTCACGTGGCGGGGTAACCTACGTCACGAATCCAGCGCTAACAGCCCTTAATTCAACTATTAAACTGCTGCAGATATATGAAGGGAAATTTGGCTTGACCGTTTATGACAGAACAAAGATTGCTCTCAAAGATGAAAAGCCGAAAGAATCCGATCCAGTTACAGATCGTTTCGGTGATATATGATTCTAGAAGAGTTAGTTTCGTATTCTGAGAAAGTCATAAACGGCGAAATAGTAGCGTGTAAGAAGCATAAACAGGCGTGCAGGCGGTTCCTACGCGACCTCGAACGGCAAGATACAGATGAGTTTCCTTATGTTTTTGTCGAAGAGTACGCAGAGCGTTTTTTGGACTGGATGCGACTTTTCAAACACCGTAAAGGTGCGTTAGCGCGGCAGCATATCGAACCGCATATCATCCAGAAGTTTGTATTCGGGAATATCTACGGTTGGGTGCATCGCGATACTGGATTTCGTCGGTTTAATAAAGCCTACTGGCAGGTAGCACGAAAAAATGCAAAGTCGCAGTCACTTGGCTGCGTAGGATCATATGAAACGATCGCCTTTGGGGAGTATGCCTCAGAGGTTTATTGTGCTGCTACTAAGAAAAAGCAATCCAAGATTGTTTGGAACGAAGCGGCAGCTATGCTGAAAAACTGCTCAGAACTCATGAGACGAGGAACTATCAAGATAGCTAATGGGCAGATTCAGCACCTTAAATCAGAATCTTTCATGGAAGCTCTATCGAAAGAGGATGGCAAAGAAGGCGACGGAACGAACGTACAATGTGGGATCGTGGATGAATATCACCTACACAAAACCACGGAGTTTTACGACGTTTTAGCATCCGGTATGATAGCCCGCGAAGAACCGTTACTCATGATTATTACGACTGCGGGACGGAATCTGAACCATCCATGTTATCGGATAGAGTACAACTTTGTTTCAAAGTTACTTGATCCTAATGTCGACCTTGAAAACGACGAATACTTTGCTATGGTCAACGAGTTAGACGAAGATGACGACATCACAGATGAACGGAACTGGATAAAAGCAAACCCTATAGTTGCAAGCTACCCAGCTGGACTTAAGATGCTTCGCAGTGAATTGAAAATGGCGTTGGCCGATCCCGAAAAGATGGTCAATTTCAAGATCAAAAACATGAACATCTGGGTTGATGCCAAGCTATCTGGCTACATGGACATGAGTAAGTGGAAGGCATGCGGTGCCACAGAGGAAAACCCTATGCCAGACACTCGCGGTCTGGATGCAGTTGTGGGAATCGACTTGTCACGAACAATCGACCTGACAAGCTGTAGTTTTGATGTAGAGCTACCAGACGGACGAATTGCCGTATTCAGTCATTCCTTCATACCGGAGGAAAAGCTTGCTCAGAGGAAGCAATCCGATAAGATGCCATATGATCTGTGGATCGCAAAAGGGTGGCTCACAGTGACACCGGGCGCTGTCGTGGACTATGATTTTGTGATGGCTTACATTCCAGAAGAAGCAGAGCGAAGAGGCTGGAACATAAAAGAGATTTGTTACGATCCATACAATGCAACGCAATTCTCTACAGCAATGGCTAACGAAGGATTTGTAATGATCGAGATTAGGCAGGGCATCAAAACACTGAACGCTCCGACAAAAAATTTCAGGGAACGTGTCTACATGGGGCAGGTCATTCATGAAAACGATCCTGTACTTGGTTGGGCGATGGCAAATGCAATTGTTAAAGTGGATGCACAGGACAATATAATGCTGGACAAAGCAAAGAGTGTCGAACGTATTGACCCAGCAGCAGCTCTTATGAATGCGCATGTTCGGGTTATGGTTTCTGGAACTGGAACCGACTTGAATAAACATGTCCAGAGCGGTGAATTTTCGTTCTAGGGAGGGGGTGAGAGTTTGCGAAGAAAAAAGTTACGAATGGGCTGGCTCTCCTTCTTGAATAAGCGTTCCGATACGTCGAATTTGAGGAATCCAAAATCATGGTTTCTGGATCTATTTCGAGGAAAAAAGACATCTAGTGGGGAGCGAGTGACTAGTGAATCAGCTCTAATGAACAGCAATGTTTATACTTGCGCCAGCATCCTAGGCGGGGACGTTGGAAAATTGCCGATCCAGGTATACCAGAAGACAAAAACAGGACGCAAAAGAGCCCGAAATCACCCTGTTTCGAAGATACTCGGAATTCGATCTAATCCCTATATGTCAGCGTACACATTCAAGGAATTGATGATGGTTCATGTGGTAGCTTGGGGGAATGCTTATGCCAACATCGAATGGCATACAAGCGGCGTGCATAACGGAAAGCCCAAGGCATTATGGCCTCTCGATCCTTCTAAGACGGATGTTCATGTTGATAATATTACGGGGGAAGTGTGGTATGTAACAACACTGCCGAGCGGGGAAACGCGAAAGCTCAAGCATTGGGAAGTGCTTCACTTTAAATCCATTAGCAAGTCCGGCCTTAAAGGTATAACGCCTATTCAGGTTATTCGCGAGGAAATTGGCGCCCAACAATCTCAAAAGAAATTTATTGGTAGTTTTTACGGAAATGGAACGACAACAGGGGGAATTCTGAAAACTCCAACTCCGCTAGATAAGCCAGCGAAGGATATAGTTCGGGATGAGTGGCAAAAGGTAAACTCAGGCCTGACCAATGCGCATCGCATAGCTATTTTGGATGCAGGGTTTGATTATCAAAGTATTGGAATGCCTCTAGCCGATGCGCAATTCATTGAAACAGCGAAATTTGGTATTTCAGAAGTCGCTAAGATATACAAGGTGCCGCCGTACAAGCTTGGTCTTACTGACATGAAATATAACAACATGGAAAACCTGTCACTCGAATATGTAAAAAGCACCTTGCAACCAATTTTTACGAATTGGGAGCAGGAAATAGATTGGAAATTATTTGTTGAGTCAGAACGCCACTATGTAAAATTCAATGTAACAAGTGAATTACGGGGCGACTCTAAGAGCAGAGCCGAATTTTATAAAAATATGATCCAAATGGGACCCTATTCAATCAATAAAGTGCTTGAGCTGGAAGACGAGGACGGCATTGGTGAGTTAGGGGACAAGCATTATATGAGCCTTAATTTCACAACGCTTGATATTTTAGAAAAGTACCAGCTCATGAAGGCAGGGATCAAGAATGCAGACATTGAGGAAGGGGGTGAAGATATTGGGGACGATGGACAAGGAACGTCGACTGCTGACGAATAAGGTTGAATATAGAACGGACAGCGAAGACTCGTCGCCGCGCATCGTTGGATATGGGTTGCGGTTCAATGTCTGGTCACAAGACTTGGGTGGATTCATCGAAAGAATAGACCCGAAAGCGCTAGATGGTGCGGATATGTCTGATGTACGTTGTTTAATCGACCATGAAAGCGGGAAAATAATTGGCCGCACAACGTCTGGAACACTCCGACTATCCGTAGATGAATTTGGCCTTAGATATGATGCAGATCCACCAGATACAACATACGCCAATGATTTGATTACAGTTATGAAACGTGGAGATGTCAATCAATCAAGTTTTGCGTTTCGTATTGATTATGAAAATGGCGGTGAAGAGTGGGATTATGACGAGGAAAAGGGAATCTATCTTCGAACAATCCATAAGATAAAGCGTGTTTTTGATGTAAGCGTGGTAACATACGCCGCTTATGTGCAAGCTGAATCGTTAGTATCCAACCGCAGTTTAGAATGTTATCAGCACGAGCTGCGCAGGAAGCAAGAACACGAAAAGTTGCTTCTCGAAATCGACCTTTTAGGAATCTAAGAGGCCGATTTTTTTATACCCAAAATTCGAAAGTGAGGAATTTATATGGATCCAAAGGAACGCGAACTGCGCCAACAATTGGCGGCAAAATTAGATGAGGCACGCAATCTGACGAATGAAGGGAAGTTAGCGGAAGCCCGAGCTGCTACAGACGCAGCCAAGGAGTTGCGAGAGCAAATTGACCTACTTGAGGAATTACGATCAACTGATACTGGCGGACAATTAACACCTGTTATTGAGCCGGAAGTTGATGACAAACGCTCTGTTGATGTTAAGAAAGAATATCGTAGTGCATTCCAAAAGATTTTAAAATACGGAAAAGAAGCCGAACTGACGGAAGATGAGCAACGGGCGCTCAAGGAAATGAAGGATCAAGCTCGATCTATGTCAGAAGGTGACGGTGCTAAAGGCGGCATTTTAGTACCGGAAGATATTACTTTTGAGATCATCAAACAAAAGAAGACTAAGCGGTCTATTCGCAACCTGGTTGGAGTGAAACCAGTCGGGACTTTATCCGGTAGCAGACCGAAACGACGCGGTACAGATTTGCGGATGAAAAAAGTCGGAGAAAAGAAAAAGATTGAGGGCGTTGATACACCGGAATACGGAAAAATTGAATACAAAGTTCATAAATACGCAGGGATTTTTGAAGCAACAAATGAGCTGATGGCAGATAGCGCCGTGAACATTGATGAAGAATTGGCAGACTGGTATATGGAAATTTCACTTAATACTGAAAACGCCGAAGTGTTCTACGGGGTAGGCGGTGACGATGATTGCGAAGGTATGTTCACTACAACTAAATACCGCACTATTAAGTGCCCTGCTGATATCGACATTAAGACACTGCGCAAATTGAAAAATGCGGTAGATGCCGGCTATCGCGACGGAGCCAAGTTCATCATGAACACTTTGGCGACCGAGACGCTGGCAGACATCAAGTATGCGGACGGGAAGAGTGTTCTTGTTCCTGACCCTACGAAAGCTGATGTATTCACATTGTTCGGCTTCCCTGTTGAAGTGTATGACGATATTAAGAATGAAACAGGTAAAACAAAGATTGCATTTGGTAACTTTGAAGTTGGTTATTACTTCTTCGACCGCAAGGGACTTGAAGCCAAGACGACTGACGAGGGTGGAGATGCTTTCGAAAATGATACAACTCTTACTCGCGTCATCCAACGCTTTGATGCGAAGCCAGCGAACGAAGATGCCATTGTAATCCTGACGGATGTCCCTGTAACTGAATAATATACGGGAAGAGGGTACTCCCTCCCTGAAAGGAGGTCATTCCTATGGGGTACGCAACAAAGAACTACTCTACTGGCGATAGGATGATGATCGGTGGGGAATTGGCTATATTAAAAGGCGCTAAGGTAACCAAAGATGGAAAGCCAATCGAATTGGTGGACAAGTCCTATGTGGATCAAGAAATAAAGAAGCTTAGGAATGAACTGGGCAAAGGGGGATAAGCCGTGCTTTGTTCCCTTGAAAAGTTCAAACGGCATATGGGCGACGTTGGGGAAGATGATGAATTAAAGTTGTATTTGATGGTCGCCAGTCAAGGAATCGAAAATTACTGCAAACGATCGTTTCGAAAGCAAACGTACACGGAGCAGCTTAACGGTTACGGCGAATCACCTTATATAAACTTGAGAAACTACCCTGTTCATGAAATCGTTTCTGTAAAGTCTAGCAACTCGGTTGTGACAGGATTTGAAAGTGTTGGTGAAGGCCGCCTCTATCGCTCTTGTGGATGGCCTAGCGGGAAACATAATCTAACCATTACGTATATCGGCGGGTATGTACTACCAGGAGAGGAAACCAAAGACGAACCTAGGACGCTGCCTGAATCTTTGGAGTTTGCCTGTATTCTGTATGCTCAGTCCATGTATGATAGTCAATTTATACCGACTGGTATCCAGACGGAACGATTAGGGGAAATGTCGGTCACGTACCAACATCAAGCAGATGGTGGCAACCAAATGCCGCTCACTGTTCTGTCGTTAATTAACCCCTATGTAGGGCGGTGGTACTGATACGTATCAAGCTCAAGGTTAAAGAAGAAAAGAAGGAGTTCCGCAAGCATAAGAAACAGGCTGAGAAGCTTTCGCGCTCCCGTGCAGAAGTTGGGTGGATTGGTGATCGTGAGCAGGTGTTTAAAGCTGTATTCAACGAATACGGAGCTAACATCCCCGTGACCGACAAAATGAGAAAAAAGTTTCTTTCGATGGGTGTTCATCTCCGAGATGACACCCATTTCATTTCTATCCCGGAGCGTCCGTTTCTACGCGCTGGGTATGATGCATACGAGAGTGCGTTGAATAAGCTAATGCAAACACTGGTGGGGCAGGCGCTTGACGGAACCATCACGCCTGAGAAGGCGTTGGAACGAGCAGCGAAAGAGCTCAAAAAGCATATACAATCGCATATCGAGAAGGGTTCATTCGCACCCAATGCGGAGCTAACGCAAAAACTCAAGGGCGGAAATCATCCATTGATTGACGAACAGAAGCTTATGGACACATTGGAATATGAGGTGCATATGAAGAAATGAATCCAAGACAATTCGAAGGGTTGCTGCGCCGCTTTCGCAAGCCGTTTCAAGTGGTTGTAGAATCAGGAGGGCATTGGGATCAATCAACGGGTGATTGGATTGCTGGAGGCGAGACGGAAACAGTAACAGATTACGGGGCGATTGTCGCCCTGCCAGAACGAGTGGTATTTGCTTCTGGTGGGATGTACACCCAAGCGGATCGTCATTTGTATACGAAGCGCAAAATCCCATCACAAACCGAGGTTATTTACGAAGGTGTGAAGTACCGTGTCCAAGACGATAACGATTACGCCGGGTATACGACTGTGAATCGGTACGTGTTGAAGCGGGTGAGTGTGCATGATTGATCACCAGAAAATAAAAGCGGAATTCGTCGGAAATCTGCATAAGCACCTTGGAATTCCTGTTATCATGACGGATCAAGCAGCACCACAACCTCCATATCCTTTCATCGGCTTTACATTTGTAGCGCCATATATCGATAGGTCACCGTACGGCAACCACTCCATTACGAACGATCGTCACAGGATCGAGAAAATGGCGGCGGTAACAATATCAATAACCTGTTACGCGAAGTCGGCACAAGATGCCTTCCGCATATCGGGGCAGGCACGGGACTGGTTTCGTGGGTATGGGCGTGTATCTCTCAAGGATCAAGGGATTGTAGTTGTGAACCTGGAAGAGACGACGGCACGGGATACGCTGCTTACTTACGAATACGAGCGTAAAGTCGGCTTCGACGTCCAATTACGTTTGGTTGATATCATTGAATACAAGGAAGACATGATCATGAAAATTAAAACGAAAGGGTGAGGCATTTGGGTACACTCAAGGACGTTACAGTTACTATCGACCTTGTCCAACCGATAGGGCGCAAAGGTTTTGGTACGCCGTTGATTTATGGCACCAAGGCAAAGGGGCATGAACTGAAATATTATTATGAACTTAGTGAGGTTAAGAAAGATTTCACAGACAAAACACCAGAGTATGAAGCAGCTAAAGTGATTTTTGAACAAGGAGATAACCGCCCAGAAAAGATCGCTATTGCTTGCCGTGACTCAGTGGTGAAAGATGGGCTTGTTACGGATGTGCTCGAAACACTACTCGATAAAGATTGGTACTTCCTGATTAGCACTAGTGCTGTAAAAGAAGATGTTTTGAAGATTTCAGAAATGATCGAGCTTGACGGCTCGAAGATGTTCTTTACGAGAACAGATAAAGTCGAGGAAGCCGCAGAGATCAAGAAAGCTGGGAAAGAACGAACAGTTGTGTTCTATCACAATGATGTAAGCAAGTTTCCGGAATCGGGATTGATCGGCGCAGTCGGTGCAGCTCCTGTTGGATCGGTTACATGGAAGTTTAAAGAGATCAAAGGTATTTCACCAATGGAACTTTCTCTCGGTGAATTAACTGCCGTACATGAAGCGGGAGCAATTACTTACGTACAAAAGGCTGGCCGTGGTGGGACGAGCGAAGGAACGACATCAACAGGCGTCTATATCGACATCATCCACTCAAAAGACTATGTGAAGTTCAATATGGAATATCGACTACAGCAGTTGCTTAACAATACACCAAAGATTCCGTATACGGATGCCGGGATTGCTCTTATCGAGGCACAGTGTACAAGCGTGCTTAAAGAAGCATTCAATAACGGGATTATTGCAGCGGATGAGAATGGGCTCCCTCTGTATTCGGTGAACTTCAAGAAGCGCAGCGAGATTCCAGCAGACATCCGGGCGAAGCGAGAATACAACGAGGGATCGTTCGAATTTGAACTGTCTGGCGCTGTTCACGGTGTGAAAATCAAAGGTTCGATCAGATTCTAAGTGAGGTGAGATAGAACATGTCAACTAATTACGATGCTATGGACGTAACGGTCATGGTGGATGAGACGTTCATTACGGGATTTGCGGACGGCTCTATGGTTGAAGGGGAGAAGGACGAGGAAAACTTTTCTGCATCCGTAGGAGCACAAGGGGATGTGGTTGTAAGTGAGGTGAACAACCCACTAGGAACAATTACGATCACGCTGCAGCAAACATCGCCGTCCGTTTCTTTCTTGAATAAGCTGGCAAATACGAAAAAAGAAGTCCCGGTATGGGTGATTTACAACGGGACGCCAAAGGAGAAGTTCGGCGGAAGTCGTGCGCGAATTAAGAAGCCGGCTACATCGAGTTACAGCAACGAGGCGGAGGATAGAGAATTTGAATTACAAGTATTCGACTATACGGTCGAGAACTAGGAACCGCGCTTGTAGCGGTTCTTTTTAATTCCAACCAACAAAAGGAGAAGTGATTTACATGGCAAAGAAGCAAGCAACTGAAACAATTCAAGGTGTCGAGTATACATTCCAGCATCCAGGCGTGCGCGAGTCGGTGCGACTGCGTGACCGTTCCAAAAATAAAGCAGGGCAATTGGTAGAGGAAAAATACTACAACGAACTGATGACACACGTAATTGTACAGCCAAAAGTAAGTTGGGATTACTTCGACGAACACCCAGAAGCATTCGACGATGTAATGTTGGCAGCAGTTGAGTTCCTAAACCCGCCCAGCGACAAGTAATGCAGCCTATAAACAACGCGCCAAGGAGAATTGGATCTTCTGGCGCGTTGTTCTTTCTGACGGTGGCGTTACCTATGGTGATGCGTGTGAAATGGATTGGGATGAGCTTTACGAAGCGAATGCGGCTATCGACATACTAGCCGAGCAGCAGAAGCCAAAAGGTAAGAGATCTAAGGGGGCGAAATAATGTCACTTAGGAAGATGACAGTGGATGTTGGATACAACATTTCAACGTCCCCTCTTGAAATGCTAGACAAGAGATTAAATAAGCTCTCCGGTGTAAATTCGAAGGTTTTTGACCGAATGGATGCAAGTATGGGCAAGGCTGGAAAGGCTATGCAAGGCATGGCGTCTAAGTCTTCCGATATGACGACGGCGGTTTCAAAGTCGCAAGCAGCATCTGAACAAGCGGCAAAGGCAGCGCAGAAAGCAGCAGTGGCAAATGAAAAACTGACAAAGGCCTCTGATCGTGTTAAAGCAGCTAACGAGGCAGCGGCCAAGGCGACTGAAAAGGCGAGAGCCGCAACAGCGCGGGCGGCGGATATCGCAATGGTATCTACCAGTTCTCAAGATAAAGTAACCAAGGCGATACAACGCGCTCAGAGTGCAAATGAGAAAGCCACAACAGCGGCTGTTCGTGCTCAAAAGGCAGAAGAAAAATTCCGGATTGCTCAAGAGCAAGCGGCAGCAGCTGGTAATAGGGTTAAGCAGTCAGCTGCAAGCGTTACGGCAGCTGTTGAGAAACAATCAAAAGCAGCATCCCGCGCAGCTCAAGAAATGTCTAAGTTGCGTGACAAGTACGGTGACTTCTCAAACGGATCTTTAAAGGCACTAGATCAGCTTGATCAAGCATCGGGTAATGTTCGGGCAGCTGGCGTAGCAATGGGGGCGGCTGGCGGTATTCTGACCGCCGGGATCGGCTCGTCGATCAAATTGGCAGCAGATTTCGAGTCGTCCATGTCGCGGGTTGGCGCATTGTCCGGGGCTTCTGCCGAAGAAATGAAGCGGTTGACAGATACCGCGAAGCAACTCGGCGCCGCAACAGTATTCACGTCCAGCCAAGCAGCGGAAGGTATGCAATACCTGGCTATGGCTGGCTTCAAAACAAATGATACGATTGCGGCCATGCCGGGGTTGCTTGACACCGCAGCAGCCGGGCAAATTGACCTTGGGCGAGCAGCGGACATTACTTCCAACATCCTGACCGGATTTGGTATTGCAGCAAAGGATACAACAAAGGTAGCAGATATCCTGACCGCTACATTCACCAACTCAAACACGGACTTGAACATGCTGGGCGATACCATGAAATATATTGCTCCTATCGCTAAAGCGTCCGGTCAGTCGCTTGAAGAGATGGCCGCAGCAACTGCGATGCTCGGTAATGCTGGTATTCAGGGCAGTGAAGCGGGTACGGCACTACGCGCAAGCATGATTCGACTTGCGAAGCCGCCAAAGGAAGCAGCGGACGTTCTAGATCAATTAGGCGTCAGCGTAGCAGATCAGGCAGGGAAGGTATTGCCGCTTTCCAATGTGGTTGGGCAGTTTGTGGAGAAGACAAAAGGTCTAACAGACGCGCAAAGATTGGCCGCAGTCTCTACAGTAGTCGGCACCGAGGCGGCAAGTGCTTTTCTCGCTCTGATGGATTCAGGGCAACCAGCGTTGGAAGGATTCCGGGGATCGCTTGAAAAGAGTGGCGGTGTCGCGAAAAGGATCGCTGACAAGCAACTCGACAACCTTAACGGGGCAATGGAAAAGGTGAACTCCGCTATGGAAGGGGCAAAGCTTTCCATTGGTGAAACATTTATTCCAATCCTCACAAAACTAGCCGAATACGTCAATGGCTTAATTGATAAATTCAACGCATTGCCGGATGGCCTAAAACAAGGGATTGCTATTTTTGTTGCAATCGCTGGTGCGGTTCTGTTATTAGGTGGGGCTTTAACGATTCTAGTATCATTCATTCCCAATGTTGTGGCCGGATTCAAAATGCTATCGGCAGTTCGACCAATCATCATGGGTTTATCGGGTCCGATGCTTGGAATCATTGCCGTGGTTGCTGCGGTCGCCGCAGCCGCTTATTTGATTATTAAGTATTGGAAGCCGATAACCGCGTTTTTCAAAAAACTTTGGACATCTATTTCGCAATGGTTTACGAATTCTTGGAACTCGATCTTAGGGTTCCTTACAAATACATGGAATTCAATCAAAACCACTGCCATAACCTTATGGAATTCAATCGTCAGCATGGTTATGGCGATAATTTCACCATTCATTGAAAATATCCGAGCTTCATTCGCACGAGCTGTAAGTGGTGTCCGGATGATTTGGGAAGGGTTGAAGACTTTTTTCAGCGCCGCATGGGAAGTAATTAAGAACATCTTCTTAGGTGCAATTCTACTTATCGTTGATCTTTTCACAGGCAATTTCAGCGCAATGAAGGAGCACGCTGTACAGATTTGGGAAAATATCAAGGGAGTAATTGGACGAGCATGGGAAGGAATAAAACTCATTTTCTCCGGTACACTTGAGGCTATCAAGGGCGGCCTTGATGGAGCATGGGAAACCATTAAGACAGCAACTGAAACAACTTGGAATGGCATAAAATCTTTCTTCGAAAACACATGGAATGGCATAAAGGACATGAGCAGCAGAATATGGGATGCGATTGTTGAGGCCATCCAAGGTGCGATTGATTGGGTAGCTAATCTGCCAAGTGAGATGTGGGAAATGGGTAAGAATGCGATACAAGGCTTTGTGGACGGTGTGAAGGGAACTGTTAGTGCTGTGGGGGATGCGGTATCGAATGTAGCGAATACCGTTAAGGATGGTATCACTGGCGCACTCGACATTCATTCGCCGTCGCGGGTGATGAAGGAACTCGGACAATACACGTCCGAGGGTTTCCAAATCGGTATCCAAGATAAGATCCCGGAAATTACGCACGCAGTGAATGGTATGGCTTCGGCTGCGACTTCGCCAGAAGTACCACAACCGGATACGCAAGGGCTTGCGCCAACATACAGTCACAGTTCCAGCCAAAGCAAAAGCATAATAGCACCAAAGATTGAAATAAAAATTGAAGGCGGCCAAGGTAATGCTAATGCAAAAGATGTAGCGCATGAAGTTGAGAAAAAGCTGGAACAGTTCTTCAAGTCATTTGGTATGAAAAATCCGCAGTATATCGAGGGGTGATAGATACATGGCGACTATCGACGGCATTAACATCCATGTGACGAGCGAGAAGCCGTCATACTCGGTTAGGGTATCTACTTACCCTATCGAGGGCGGGGCAGCAATTACGGATCACGTTGAACCACAATTAATTTCGCTGAACCTGACAGGATTGCTGGTTGGTGATGCGGCAAAAAAACGAAATGAGTTGCTTGCAAAGATGAATGCAGGGGCTACGGTCAAATATATTGGCCGTAACTCCTTTGTAAACTGCGTTATTGTCTCCTTCGAAAGCACGCACGAATACACAAACGCAGCTGGTATGGGGTTCACCATGCAATTACAGGAAATCAAAAAGGTAAAACCATTGTTCTCCAAGAAGCTACCGAAGAAGGTACAGACCATTGTCAAAGTGCTTGACAAGTCAGGGCGCAAGCAAACCAAAACGACCAAAAAGAGCAAGGGCAAAGGAAAAAGCACTAAAGGAAAAAAATCAAAGAACAAGGGTCCCACAGGGAAGAAGCACACCGTACGAGAAGGTCAAACATGGGAGGCACTTGCCTACACATATAAAGTGCCGTTAAAGACCTTGCGTTCTTGGAATCCGCAAATTCCAAAGGGAACACGACTAAAGCCGGGTATGGTTGTCATAGTCGGATAGGGGGAATGTATGGAATTCATTCCGATTGAAAAAGAGAATATACCATATCAATTTGAAATAGCGCTCGGCGTAGACCTCTTCTCGTTCGAAGTTAACTACAACGAGCGTTTTGATTTTTTTACAATTGATCTTATCAAGGATGATGATGTTTTAGTTCAAGGTGCAAAGCTCGTATATGGTGTTCCTGTCTTCACTGGAATTGAAGATCATCGCTTCCCTGTCCCTTTAATCATTCCATTTGATGAAGCTGGCAAGGAAACGGCTGTGACATGGGACAACTTCGGAGAAACAGTGTTCCTTTCATATGGCGAAGGAGAGGGGGAAGAGGATGAGTGAATCATATGGCCGTGTTGTTGAGCTTATAGTCGGTGGGAAAACGTTGAAGACCCCTGGCTTAGAAATACATTTCGATGTGCCTTTTTCGGACAGCCCTGATCCAAATGAGGCGAGGATTGATATTTACAACCTGAGCGATAACACGATAAACAACATCGCCCATTATTCCAAGGTTGTGTTGAATGCAGGATATAAAGGGGATGTCGGAACGATCCTATCCGGTTTCATTGCATTTTATGAAACACGGTGGGATGGTCCCGATAAAGTGACATCGTTCACCGTGCTGGATTCGGAGCCGCTGGATGAAAGAACGGTACCAAGTGTGTCCTACGCCAAAAATACGAAAGCTTCCACCATAATCAAAGACTTGATGAAGCGGGGTAAGTTGTCAGCTGCAGCAATGAATTTAGTAAAGGATGTCACATATAGCGAGGGAATGACGGTTGAAGGTTCTGTTATTGAAGCGATAAAAAGAATAGCTGATGACTGCCAGACGTCATTCTATATTCTCAAAGGGCGCTTGTACATTCGGCCTCTCTCACAGGGCGACGCAACCAATTTTGTTCTTTCACCGAAAACAGGGCTGCTAGGCACTCCCACCTTCTTTTCAGACGATGGTGGGGCAGGATTCCAAGCTAGGTGCTTGTTGAATCATCGGTTGGCAACCGGAAGTTTGATTACAATAGAAAGTCGTGTCGTGGAAGCTTCGATGCGAGTCCGAAGCGGGCGACACTCTTATACCGGGAGCGACTTTACAACAGAGATTGAGGCGGTGTTCTAATGGCGAAGCTTGATGAAAGCTTGAATGGGTGGCTAGAAAACGCGCTTCGGCAGCTTCACACGTCCACTATTGGGAAAGTGGAGTCTTACGACAAGGTGCGGCGCCGGGCAACTATTCAGCCGCTTATCATGCAAAAGATGATGGGGAAATCTCCTACGCCTCACGCTGTAATAACCGATGTGCCAGTGATGTTCCAGCGTTATGAAATAGATGGAGCCGAAAAGGAATGTACACCAGTCTTGAAGCAAGGTGATGTGGTGTTATTGGTATGCGTGGAGCGGGCTATGGATCAAAGTCTATCCGGTAGCATGGCGTTTCCTGACTCGCGCCGGAGACATAGCCTAACGGACGCAGTAATTATCGGGGTGATAACATGAATAATTTCATGTTAGACGGTACGGGCGATATCGTAATTAGTCAGGACGATATGCAAATGGTGTCCGGTAAAGATGAAGTTATTCAGTCAGCCCGTATTATTTTGGGAACGAATCTAAATGAATGGTTTTTAGATCCGGAGGCGGGCACTGATTATGATGTTCTATTGCAGAAGCAACCGAACGAAGAGGCCATTCGTGCTGCTGTGTTTGCTGCGCTTGAGCAAGTAGAACAAATACAGAAGGTTGACAGCATAGAAATTAGATTCGAACGCGAAAACCGCATGCTTTATATAACTTTCTCCGCAACCGCAACAGATGGAGAGAAGATAGAAAGCGAGGTGATTATGGATGCTTGATGAAAAGGGCTTCAAGCGTATGCGGTACAGTGATCTAATGGAGCAAATGGAGGAACAGGCTCGGGCGAAGTATGGGGAAACGGTGAATACTTCGGCACTATCTCCGCTTGGGATGATCTTGCGCATATTCGCATTCTTTTTAGCTTACGTATGGCAGGGAGCAGAACAAGTGTATTATAGCGGTTACCGAGATACCGCCACTGGTGTATCGCTTGATAGAATTGCTCCATTAGTGGGCATCAAACGATTCCAAGAACAGTTTTCATACGGGGAAGTGTCATTCGTGGGCACTCCTGGATATACGATCTATGAAGGAACAGTGCTCGGGACGACATCGGGCAAATATTTTAATCTCACGGATGATATCACACTTGATGATACAGGCCGGGGCGTTGGTGAAATTATGGCACAAGAGCCGGGCAGCGGATGGAACGTAGCGACCGGAACAGTGACCATGTTGCTTAATCCTGACACAAATATTATGAGCATCACAAACGAGCGCCCAACCGCTGGAGGGAGAGAAAGGGAAACAGACTCGGAGTTCCGCACGAGATTCCAACTATCTGTGGCCGGTGGCGGCGCTGCATCGGTGGATGCTTTGCGAGGGGCTTTGTTGCGGCTACCCAGCGTCCGGGCGGTCGCCGTCATTGAAAATAGCTCACTTACAACTGATGTAGCAGGTAGACCGGGGAAGTCGTTCCAGTGTTATGTGCTTGGCGGGGACGAACAGGAAATAGCGAACACCATCTTTGCAACAAAGGCAGGGGGAATAGAGGCGCACGGGGATATAATCTGTGATGTAACTGACGTTGCTGGCTACATTCATAAAGTGAAATTTAGCCGTGCAGAAGAAGTTCCTATGGATGTGAAAGTAAAGATAAAACGAACATTCGAATTTCCGGCTGATGGGATAGAGAAGGTGAAAACTGAAATAGTCCAATACATCGGCGGCGAATTCGACGGCAAATATTACAATGGCCTTTCCATGGGTGCTGATGTGGTCTACAACAAACTAATTAGTGCGTTGTACAAAGTGCCAGGCATAGATGATGTTGAGTTGCTATTGAGGGGCGCCGTCAAAAATGTTGATATAGCACCACATCAAGTGGCGAGGATCAAAGATGTCGACATAGAGGTGTCTTATGTTTAGTTTTAGTTTTAAGGACATGCTAAACCGATTTACTGATGCCTATAACAAAAATCCTAACAGCAATTTAGGAAAGCTTGTTTCTATCCTCCATACACAATTGCAAAGTGTAGAACAAACATTAGTAAAAGTTGATGAGTGGCGTGATTTGGATAAAGCGCAAGGTACGACATTAGACAGGATAGGAGAAAATGTGGTGCAGCCCCGAGGCGCGGCAAGTGATGAGGTATACCGTATACTGCTGAAATCAAAAGTAGCTCGTAACCTATCGAAAACAGATGTAAACACCATTATCGAGGTACTAGCCTTGGCTCTGGATTGTGATTATTCAGACATTAGAATTGAAGAGAAATTCGAGGATTCTAATGAACCGGAACCAGCCGCGCTTTCATTGCTCCGAGTTCCAATAGCACGCCTAAATGAAGTTGGTTTGTCACCCTACCAGTTCGCACAAATAATACAAAAAACAGTGGCGGCTGGTGTAAGAGTGGCTCAAATTGATTTGTCTGGAACGTTCCTGTTGGCATCGAAAAGAGCTGAGGTAGAAAAAGATAAATTCGGTCTATCGAATGTTGAAATGACGGTTGGCGGTACGCTTGGGACGGTATTTGTGCCGGGCAACGATTACGAGTTACCGATCTAGGAGGGATAGCATGGCATATGAAAAGGAACTGCCAGAATGGGGAGCCAAGGGCATCCAACCACCTGAATCAAAGCGGGCGAAAGGGTGGGAGGTGGAAGATCGCCCGCCCGCCGATTGGTTGAACTGGCAAATGAATAGGACATTTGAAGCGTTGAAAGAAGTACATGAGAAAGCAGCAGAGAAAGCAGACGTAACAAAGGCCGCTAAAGATGCGAAGGATTACACAGATCAAAAAGCCAAAACGATAAATGATGAACTAGCCACGGTAAAGCAGTCTGGCGCTAATGGCAAAGGAAAGTTGGAAACCACCATTATCGTCAAGAAAGGCACGGTTTCCAAGCAAGGTGAAGTCGCAACATTTGACGAATTGGACGCTGGCATTAAAAGCATCCCTGTTGGCATTGATACAAGTGACGCAACCGCTACAGCCGCTGAAATTATTTCTGGAAAAACAGTGTATGTAAAAAGTGCGAAGATGACAGGCACGATGCCAGACCGTGGCGCGCAGGTCATTACACCAAGTGGTGTGCAAGATGTCTTAATTCCGGATGGGCGGCATGCAGGTAGCAAGGTAGCAAGGGTATCCGTTCCGACCGACCGCGTACTCAACAACACAAATATCGCAGGTGTGCAAGGAACCATGCCGTTTCGTTCGGCAGAAAATGCCCATATGCCTAGCACGGAACAAACAGTATGGCCGGGGGATCGTGTCTTTGTTAAGCCGCCGCATGGCTACTATGATGGGGCTTCGTGGATAACGGCTCCTGCGCCGCAACTCAAGCCTGAAAACCTGCCCAAAGACGTAAATATCCTAGGTGTGCAAGGTACAGCAGAACGTGCTGTACCCGGGAGGATAAGCATTACATACTACTCGGGGCAACGTCCGAATGTACCCGGGGAGAATACCTTTATAGAGTTGGCTAGCATCCCGGCTGGGGTGAAGCTTGTAACTTTAACAAAGCCAGACTGTAGAAGTTTCGTATTTTGGGCTCATGGCTTTATAGGCTTTTTGCTACGCGACGACCTCGGAAACGAAATCGATATTGCAAGCAGCTCTATAGCTACTCATATTGATGAGTTCGTTTTGGACTTTTACAGCAGAACTGCATCCGCCAGTGGCACTAGCGATGGGCACGCTGTGTTCAGCAGGAATATCCAACCGGAGTTCAATCAAAACTCAACAATGAAGCTTGGGTATACGATTAGATCTGGCGACAGCGGCGTTTCATATTTTGATGCGAATTTTACAATCACACACATGTGAGGTGAAGAAATGTATATTGCATATGATATTGTGTCGAAACATATTGGAAAGGTACGGGCGATATATCACAATCCCGTACCAGAACAGATAGAAATGGAGCCTAACGGATTCTATGTTGAATCCATTCCTACAGCCGATGAAAAGCCGGGGTTTATGCCTAATCCAATGGTCAAAATTGACGCAATGGAAATCTATTATGACTATGTGGCAATATCAGAGCCACCAAGCGAAGGAAAACAAATCCGTGAAGAGGTAGACGATTTGAAACAATCGGTTGCAGAACTCACAATCTTAATAGCGACACCATAATATGAGAGGATGGTTAGACATGAATTTTACTAAGGATAGTGGATTGGTCAAGGTTTGGGTGGGGTTGGTGATGGTTGGGACATACAAAATGGAGGCAGTACCGAAGCTATACAATCTCAGAGATGTGGTCAATGAAGTAATCAACGGCACAGCACAATAAGGCGCTACCGCATAGGTGGCGCTTTTATTATGCCCTCACAACTTCGTGGGGGCTATTTCATGTTAAGGGGGAAAAGACGTGGAAAGATGGGATCTTGTACTTAAAACGAGCGTCGCAGCAAGTGGCGGAATCGTAGCGTTTTTGTTCGGCGGCTGGCCGCTGCTGCTCCAAGTCCTGCTCATTATGACGGTGGCAGATTATATTACGGGAATGATCGCAGGCGGTTTGGAAGGGAAGCTAAAAAGCAAAATCGGACTTATCGGTATTGCTCGTAAGGTATTTATTTTCGTGATTATCTCATTAGCGCACCAAGTCGACATGGTTCTCGGAGATCAGCACATGTTGAGAGATGCCACGACTTTCTTTTATATGGCAAATGAACTTTTGTCGATCATCGAGAACGGCGGGCGCATGGGCGTGCCAATTCCAGCCGTTTTGAAACAAACCATTGAAGTTCTAAGAAGCAAGAGCGGAGAGAAGGGAGAGGACAAGTAATGAAAAAAATATGGGTTGACGCAGGTCATGGGGGAAAAGATCCGGGTGCAAGTGGTTTTGGAGTTGTTGAAAAGAATATTGCTCTACGTGTGGCAGTAGAAATGGCGAAGCAGCTGGAGCGGGACTATGAGGATGTAAAATGCTATCTTTCTCGTTCCACAGATGTATTTGTTGATTTGGAAGAGCGAACGAACAAGGCCAATGCTGCAGGTGCTGATGTATTTGTTAGCGTCCATTGCAATGCTGGCGGAGGTAATGGCGGCTTCGAATCATTCACGTACATCGGAACTCAGGACGCGGCTACAGCAGCATTCCAAGCTACTCTCCATACTGAGATTATGAAACAATTGCAACCGTTCGGGGTGATCGACCGGGGGCAAAAGAAAAAAGACTTGCATGTATGCAGGGAAACCCGAATGCCGGCTGTCTTGACGGAAAATATGTTTGTCGATGTCGTGGCGGACGCAGCACGGCTCAAGCGGCCAGAAATTATTGAGGCGATTGTAGCTGGTCATGTCGCGGGTGTGGCGAAGTATTTAAAGCTGCAGCCGAAAAAAGAGCAGCAGAAGCCTACAGCCAAAGGGACGAACATCATAGGCAAGGCATCGGCCACGCTGGAACAAGCAAAGGCATGGGCACGCAGCATGAAGGCACCTGCTGAGTTTGTGGGGTTAGCGGATTTGTACTGGCAGCTTGCACCACAATGCGGAGGCGTTGATCCAGCCATTGCCTACGTGCAGTTCGCGCACGAAACGGGCTTCCTTTACCGGGGCGGGCACAGCGCAGCCGGAATTGATGCAAGCTATTGCAATCCCTGTGGCTTGAAAATAACGGCTGGTGGTGGTGACTATCAGGCGAGTGCTCACAAGCGATTCCGTGACTGGAAAGAAGGCATTACGGCGCATCTGGATCACTTAGCCTTGTATGCTGGAGCTGCTGGCTATCCGCGTTCGGGAACTCCGGATCCGCGTCATTTCACCTACCTGCACGGTACAGCGCGGACGCTTGAGGATCTAGGGGCAAAGTGGGCACCGTCATCGTCATATGGTGCAAACTTGGTCAATGAGTTGGCGAAGCTGCGCGGTGCGGCGGTGGACAAGCCTACAAGCTCAAAACCTAGCGCAAACGTAGCGACAGTCGAGCTAAACGGGAAGGTGATTGCCATCGGGGAATTTTTGAACGGCCTTGTTACTGCCCCAGTTCGGGTTATTGCTGAGGAACTAGGGGCGGTTGTCGGATACAATGGTAAGAAAGCAACCGTAAACGGGAAAGTGATTGTCGGCAGTCAAACGATATGGGACACTTCCTATGCCCCAGTGCGTGAGGTCGTAGAAGCTGCTGGAGGGCGTGTGCTATCTTGGGATGGATCGACTAGAAAAGTGACTATTCAAAAGTAATAATCCATTGTAAAACGATAAAGAGCAGTTGAGGAAAGAATCTCACTGCTCTTTTTGTTTACTTCGACGCCTCAAATTTGATTGTCTTACCGTCGCTTATGGATATGATAGTTCCCTGCTGGTCTGTACTGAAAACTTTTATATTGGATTTTTTCAAACGTTTCATGATGACATCCTTCGGATGACCATATTTGTTATCCTTGCCAGCGCTGATGACTGCATACGTTGGGTTAATAGCTTTTAGGAACTCAGCTGAGGTAGATGTATCCGACCCATGGTGGCCGACTTTGTATACATCTGCTTTTAGATTGGCTCCGCTTTTCACCATATCAGATTCACTCTTGCGCTCTGCATCTCCTGAGAATAAGTACGATGTATTTTTGTATGTAACCTTAAGAACTGCGCTCCATGCATTCAAGTCCTTCCCATAGTCTCCGACTGGTGCAAGGAACTCAGCCGTAACTCCATCTAGTGGCAGCTCAAGCCCTGCCTTCGCCGCCTTGATTTTCAGCCCGCGATTTTTTACAGCCATCAAGAAATCTTTATACGTCTTTGTTGTGTGCGACACTCTAGGCGCATATACGGACTTAACTGGTATTGCGTCGATCACCGTATCCAGTCCACCGATATGATCGGCGTCAGGGTGAGTGGCTATGACTGCTTCAAGTTCCTTCACCCCGTAATGTTTCAAATATTTGACTACGTTCTCACCTTGACCATTGGTGCCTCCATCGATCAACACATTTTGACCATAGGGCGTGCGAATTAGGGTTGAATCTCCCTGCCCAACGTCTAAATAATATACCTGTAGCGTGCCGGTTGGCTGCTGCTTTGGTGCTTGAGGTGTTAACGTTTCCTTGGTGCTGACAGTTGTTATACCTCGATTTGGAGATGTGCAGCCGGCCATAAGAATAACTAGGATTAGTCCGTATATGTATATTCTATTTCTCACTTTTACCTCGCATATTGGCGGATTTAATAAGGCTCATGATATTGTCAATCGTACTTTGTTCGTATCCAGCTAACCAAGCAATCGTGCTAAGTTCATCCTTTGTGAGATCGCGGCCAATGCAAGACCTAATACCTTCTACAAACGGCCTGTATTGTTTTACTTGCCATTCCTCCATTACCAATCCTTCCGGACAATGAGAACGTGCGAGATCACGTGCAAACCATTCCGCGCGACCGCGACTGTTTACACCTTTATAGTGCAAGTCCATATAAACACACCTTTCTTAGATGATACAATTACCAATTAGATTATATTAAACACGGCGGATTATTTATCCTTCCTATAACGGATATCCGCGACCATCACCCCGAAGGGCTAGGATTTTGCCCAGCCCAAGTCATGAAATGTCTCCTTGCTTAAATGCTAAGCCTTGACGCTTCAATCAAGTTTTTGATGCGGTAAAATTTTTGGTTGTCTTCAATGTTGCACAAAAGCAAGATTGATTCAATCCAAGCAAGCGTCAATACGTATGCAACATCAATTTCTAATGAAGTGCTGTCTTTTTTGTATTCTTGGAACAATTCAACAAAGTCTTGGATGCTTTCACGGCTTGAAAATAACCTCATACTCGTCGTCACCCTTTCAATTTTAACGATCAACATGATGGCTTAAATGTTCAACTTGTTATACATAACATAGAACATATTAATTAACTAGTCAACAAAAATGTTCAACTTATTGATTATTTTGTTTACCATTGCTATTATGTTGGAAAGAGGTGAGCGCATGATCGAAAACAAATTGAGTGAGGTTATGGGGCGAAAGCGACTGAAAATCTCAGATGTCGTTAATATGACAGGGCTTGCTCGCAACACTGTTACGGAACTGTATCATGGTCGAGCAAAACAGGTTCATTTCGAAACGCTAGACAAGCTATGTATTGCACTTGATTGTAGGTTAGATGAAATACTGGATCATGTATCAGAAGAAAAAACAGAGCCAAAGGAATAACCTAGCGGCTCTGTTTCTTTTTATCATATAAAACGTATTGACAGCAATACGGTTATGGTATATTATACTAATAGAGGGTGTGTTAAGCACTCCGGAAAGGAGAAGGTAAGAGATGGGGACAGCAATTATTCTCTTCCTGACGGCGGTTGTCAATCTTGCAACTGCTTGGGTAAACTACCAAGTATCCAAGGACAAACGCCGACTAAAGTAAAAGCCCCTTACGCCGCGAACGTAAGAGGCCGAAGAACCAAGCAAGGCGGGGACGCAAGTCCCCTCCTGCTCCCTATCATCTTACGCTTATCATACCCTCGTTATTCCTTATTGTAAAGGAGGCCGTCCAATGGAAACCTTAACCCTTGTCATCTCTATAATTGGACTAGCTGTGTCGCTGGTTGCCTTGTTTACAGCGCTACAAAATAAAAAGAGGTGATCCCGTTGGCAAATAAGCCTGCTGCATTTCGATTCAATGAAGATTTTATGACACGATTAAGAACTACTGCATTTGTGACGGGCAGAGATCAAAAGGATATTTTAGAAGAAGCGTTTCATGAATATATGAATAGTCGGCCTGAATTAAAGCAAAAGGTAGAAGAGATAATTGAAACTATCCAAAAATAAGTGAGGCTGATCCGAATGAGTGTTAAGGAAGCTATTATTTATTGCCGTACAGCAACCACGGAACAGGATATTAATGCCCAACTGGAACTTTGCAAAAAGTATGCCATTGAACACGGTTGCAAAGTCCAAGAAGTTTTCTTAGACCACGGATTCAGTGCTAATTCTGAGCGACCGGAATTTTTGAATGCAAGAAAATTCATGGATGGAAATCCAAGTGGAACGCTGATCGTTAGCTCGTACGATAGATTGTATCGAGACTCAACAAAAATGAATGAGTTCATTCAATTCGCTAAGGAAGTAAAATATGAAGTGGTATCGGCAAACTCTAATGATGGGAGCTTGTTGGAGTTAGAGCTTATTGCTGGCGCCGATAAAATAACCAAAGAACATAAAGCCTTGGACTAATCCGGGGCTTTTTTCTTATAGTAGATAAAGACTGCATATAGATATGTACTGAATCGTTAATACTAGTGTTTACCTAGTGCTATTTAACTAAAATATTCATCTCAAAAGCAGGATAATGGCGAATTATGGAGAATAATCATAAGTGAGTTTACATATCGAGGAGGCTTTAAACATGTTCGCAATGGGGTTAGTTGGAGGTATTTTCGGTATTATCGCATCACTAATAGCTATGTTTATTGGAGGGGTGGACGCTGCGCTTTCAAGTACAGGAACATCCAGTGTTACTGGATTAGCGATATCCGCACTTTTGTTTAGTATCCTAGGGATTGTTGGAGCTGCTCTTTCAAAGAGCAAACCTAAGGTAGCGGGATGGTTAATGCTTGTAAGTGGCATCGCCGGATTTATCAGCATTTCAATGTTCTACATTCTGTCCGGTGTGCTTTTCATTGTAGCGGGATTCATGGGTATCTTCTCGAAGAAGAAAGAGGGACAAGTAGCAGGCGCATAAATATAATGTACAGAGTAACCACTACGAGTAATTCGAGTGGTTATTTTTTTATTGAATATCGAACATATATTCGTATATAATGGGAACAAACGTTCTATATGGGGTGATCTTATGAAAGACTGGAGAGAGGAATTACAAAGTAGACCAGTTCCACAAAAACAAGTGAAGTCTCCACACCTTTGCAACTGTATGGCTGCTATGAAGGGTAAATGGTTGGATGGAATATATACCTGTATTAAATGTAATAAGCCTGTGTACGACAATATGATACAGGAATCTAAACGTTAATGCCCCGAACTATTTTCGGGGCAATTCCTATTTAAATAGTTTCTTTCCCAGCTTAAAACAGGGAACCAATATGGCACATGAATATATGAGCGTATACACATATAAATGAATATATGAACATACATTAATTGTCATAAATTACAGGTATTATTATCCATGAAAATACACTAATATATTCCTATAAGGAGATGACACTTATGACGCCAAAGTTTTTGGAAGCATTCATACAACTAAGGATTAAAGAGGTGTTGGATGAATGTTGCAACGAGCAAGATGCGTTCTATGCAGAGTTTAAAACCTTTTATGATGAAACTAGATATGTAGATACTTTAGTTGCAGAAGCGGTGTTGTATTTCGAAGAAAAAATGAATGAAAACCTATCTATCATTGAGAAAGTGTACAGAACAGCATTTGAAGATGGTTATAGAGCATCGGAATTGAAACAGCCCCACAGTGCGTAGGGGGCTGTTTTTCATTTCTTATAACTATATTGCAGGGTTTTTAAAAGTGTAAGTTCGCCTCCACCAAAAACCTGAAAAAACCGACCGCGTGAGGTCGGTTTTTTGTTTTGGTGGAAGTAGGCGAATTTACGGGATGAGAACCCCTGGGGTTCGTTCCGCGCGCAGGAAGTGGGGGAATGGCTTCGTAGGAAGACAACAGCGAACGAGCACGGCATCGATTTCAACCACTAAGGTAGTCATCGAAGGATAAGCAACGACAGCAAGTTCAATGAAGAAATCGATTACCCCCTCGCCTCCACCATGAAAAACCCGACCGCATGAGGTCGGGTTTTTGTCATGCTCGGCGAAGTTAGGGATGAGAACCCTTGGGGTTCGCTCCGCGCGCAGGTAGCGGGAGAATTGCTTCGAAGGAAAGGCATCAGCGAACGAGCACGGCATCGATTTCAACCACTAAGGTAGTCATCGAAGGATAAGCATCGACAGCAAGTTCAATAAAGAAATCGATTACCCCCTCGCCTCCACCAAAAACCTGAAAAAACCGACCGCGTGAGGTCGGCTTTTTGCGTTGGAGGCGAAGCATAAGGATGAGAACCCCTGGGGTTCGTTCCGCGCGCAGAAAGTGGGGGAATGGCTTCGTAGGAAGACAACAGCGAACGAGCACGGCATCGATTTCAACCACTAAGGTAGTCATCGAAGGATAAGCATCGACAGCAAGTTCAATGAAGAAAACGATATCCCCTCGCCTCCACCATCATTAAGCCGACCACGTGAGGTTGGCTTTTTGCGTTCGCAGCGTGGGAGAGCCGCTGTCAGGAGTTCAGTCTCACGCGAAGGGAGTGAGAAGCATTGGAGGGAGACTTTAACGTACAAACAGTTTTTTGCTATTGCTAATAAGCGCGTCCACATACAAAGTTTTCTTGTTATAGTTATTTATATAAGCGAATTCATTAGAAACGCCGTTATCTTCGCTCACACGATAGAATTAAATATATTAAATGTAGATTGGTTGGTGAATCTGAATGAGCGGAAAATTCTGGTTAGTGATACAATATCCACTGAAAAGTGCAAAAGGCAGTCAACGTGATCACTGGTTAAGAGATAAAGTAATGGAATATTTGGAGATATCTCTAGTAGATGCTAACTTAGGCTATGTTGATGGCTCAGATATGGGGAAATGCATGTCCGACTCGAAAAAGTATGCTCTAAATATATTTTGTGTTGTTACGGAAGAAGAACGGAGTATTGCCCTGGTGAAAAGAATTTTAAGAGATAGCAGGCTTGATTATACTCGTATAAAAATTGCTACAATGCCCTATGGAAAAGAAGAAACATACACTCTGAAATATACATATAAGAAGGGAGTTACTAATTTTTCACTATAGTATGAGACACCGACACTCCTGTATGGCACGGCCAATGAATAACTGCCACTTGAACATATATGCTTGCAATTTCTTTCCTCACTGATAAGCGTGAGATACACCAAATGATGAGAGGTAGGGATAACGATGCAGGACATCAACAACGTTGTTTATCGCGTGCTATCTCCTGTTGATATCACATACCTACGCCATTTTCCTCACACAAATTATCGTTGTTTTATATTTTATCGTATACATTATCGACTTAGCTGATATTTTTCCGAAATCATTGGGTATGTCGGTTCATGAGAATGTGAAATATCATCGGCTTATTCAAGTCCAAATGCTTCAACATCTTGATGACTGTGACTACACCCGTAGAAGCCTTTGTTATGCTATTTTCAGAATGGGAAATGAATAAGAAACTAGATTATTTACTCAAAGATGAACAAGGCTTCAGTACGTGCAATCAGAGTACTATTAATTACGTCTCAAATGACGTGATTTTCTAATTGTCGCGTTTCAAATAAATCGGCAGATGAAAATAGGCACTATACCGATTTAAACCCTTTCATAATGAGATCCCAATGATGGTCTGAGCCTCTCCAATTCCTGCCTGGCGGAATTTTGACAGAAGAAACGCGCTGCAGTCCCCAATCGTCATAAATGACGCCTTTTCCCCACTGATTATGGAAATTAACTATGAGTATCCTGAAATCTTTGTGCGAAATGCCAGATAAAGCTTGTTCCAGGAGCCGCGCCTCCGAGCTTGAAGTTTCTGTACGAACGAAACAAACAGGGCCGGTTTTTATTGTTTTCAAAAATCTGGATACCCTACGGTCCATTGTCTCTTTGAACTTGGGGTACAGCTGGTTGGGATTATAAGGAACGGGGAAATCATGATACGAATCTACATGGTATTCCGTATCACGTAAAACATAATGATTATCGACTATGTTTATAAGACGCAATTTGTCTAATTCCATAAATCCATTGAACCTTGTCTTGAGGAGATGTGAAATTTTCGAGGAAGGATAGGATATAAACCAATCAAGTGGGCCACTAAATTTACGGAGTTTTAGTCTTCTTAATTGATGCGCAGTCTGGCACGTTGCTCCAAGGCTGATAAATGCATGGTAAGCTCCTCTGTTTTGATTCCAATCCAAAGACCGTCACCTCAAATTCATATAATTGGACGGGTACAAGGCATTTCCCCTATTCTATTCCTATTGTATGGGTATCTAGGAATTTAGCCTGTTCAAATGCCTAGATGAACATTTTTCGCTACGCCCAAAAAGGCGGACATCCAATGAAAAAATCAAAAGGGTTGGAAAAGACAGGGGATAGGAATTAGGGATGAACGGCTGCAGAAAAAGCTAAACAGCTTTAGCCCGATGGAAGTACGAGCTAAAGCTGCTTAATCATTGTATTTTAATGTCTACTGACGGGTTTAGTTCAGACCAGGTGGCTCTATTGTTATTTAAATATTTAGCCTTTTTTAGCTGTTTTAAATGAACTGCGTATTTGATCATACGTATCCGGAGCCGTGTTCTGTAGACTAAAATGCATGTAAACTTTATTTTCGGTAATCAGCGCAATCATTTCTTTATCGTCTGCCGATTGAATGAGTACTAATGATCCTTTTGTGTCTCCGTCATCATAATCAGCAGATTCTACAACCTTCGGATCCTTCAGCTGCTCGTCCTCTGGGAGCGCTCTCTTAGCACCAACACGGAATTTACCTTGCACATCAGGATGTATACTCTCATCAACAAACTTCGTTTTGGCCTCTTTCGTTCCATTGTGGTAGTTTGTGACATAGGATAATGCCAGCTTCTCATCCGCAGATCGATCCTGCGAATCTGCAGCATTATTACTTGAGCATCCAGATAATATAATCACTGCGGCTAATAAAATAGATAGAAATTTTGTGATGTTCTTCATGTTTTCCCCCTTGAAATATAATACTATTCGTTAGTCTATCAGGTATAGGGGGTATTTGGTAGTAAAATCCAGGGTGTTTCCATTAAATTAAGTATTAATTTGTAAAAAATGATAGATTTAGATTCACTTAAAACGCTCCACTGCATCCATAAAACGCCCATCCATCAGTCGAACAATGTGGTTCACGATTACCTCACAGGGTGTTTTCATCCCATCCTCAATCCAATCCAGCAGCGTTCCTGCAAAGGCATGACTGTAAAATTGAACGATGAACGTCCTGTCTTTTTCTGAAATCACACGGGAATCTGATATTTCATTGATGACATTGCTTAGGAGTTCAAACAAAACCTGATTTAAAAACATTTCCAAATGCTCTTTTCCAAGAGAACGACATGTGTTCATGCAAAGCGCCTTGTTGCTGTCCACAAATTCTAAAATGATAAATAGCCCCTGCTGCCAAGTCGCATAGGATTTGTTATTCTGGATAGCACCCAGTGCCTCCGTTTTATATATCCATCCGAGCAGGTCATAAATATCCTGAAAATGATAGTAAAAGGTTTGGCGATTCAACTTGCAGGCTTCCACTAAGTCTTTAACCGTTATTTTATCTAAAGTCTTGGTGCCCAGCATATCCTTCAATGCATCAGCTAATGCATGTTTGGTGTACGGATGAATTGGAAACCTCTCCTTAGGATGCAATGTTTCTTATTATTTTACCATAACCTATGGATATTTTAGACATATGGCACTTGAAGTTTAAATTTTAGACACAGGGCTTTACTTGTCTATTTTTATTGCATTCATACTCCTATAAAGTGGAGGTGTCAGGACCACTAAAGGAGGTTGTAAGGATGTATTATAGCAATGGTAACTATGAAGCTTTTGCCCGTCCAAAGAAACCACTCGGTGTTGATCAAAAATCCGCCTATCTGATCGGCTCTGGTCTTGCATCACTGTCCGCAGCCGCATTCCTCATACGGGATGGTCAGATGAAGGGGGAAAACATTCATATTCTTGAAGAACTCGATATTGCCGGAGGTGGATTAGACGGCATCTACGATAACGGTCGAGGGTTCATTATCCGCGGTGGCCGGGAAATGGAGAACCACTTCGAATGCCTGTGGGATCTATTCCGTTCTATTCCTTCACTTGAAACAGAGGGCGCATCAGTATTAGATGAATTTTACTGGCTCAACAAGGAGGATCCGAACTTCTCCTTGCAGCGTGCTATCCTCAATCGTGGTGAGGATGCACATACCGATGGCAAATTCACACTTACTCAAACTGCTTCGATGGAAATTATCAAGTTGTTCTTTACGCCAGAAGAAGCGCTTGAAGATATGAAAATTACAGATGTCTTCTCGGAAGATTTCTTTAACTCGAATTTCTGGCTTTACTGGCAGACGATGTTTGCATTTGAGCCTTGGCATAGTGCAATGGAAATGCGCAGATATATCGCTAGATTCATTCATCATATCGGGGGATTGCCAGATTTCTCAGCGTTGAAATTTACAAAATACAATCAGTATGAGTCTCTTGCACTGCCGCTAATGAAGTATTTGCAAGGCCATGGCGTCTCCTTCCAATATGCAACGACCGTAACGAATGTTGAGTTTGATATTACGGAGAACAAGAAAGTTGCTAAAAAGCTGGTCTATGTTCAAAACGGACAAGAAAAACACTTTTACCTGACTGAAAATGATCTGGTATTCATCACGAATGGCAGTAATACCGAGAGCTCCACTTTAGGCGACAACAACACTCCTGCCGTTATGAATACCTCCCTCGGGGGAAGCTGGGAGCTTTGGAAGAAGATTGCGGAGCAGGATCCTGCCTTCGGCCGTCCAGACAAATTCTGTGGCAACATAGCGGAAAGCAACTGGGAGTCTGCTACGGTTACAACGTTGGATGACCGAATCCCTCCTTACATCGAGAAAATTTGCAAGCGGGATCCATTCAGTGGCAAGGTCGTTACCGGCGGTATCGTGACAGTAAAAGATTCAAAATGGCTGATGAGCTTTACCTTGAACCGACAGCCTCACTTCAAATCGCAGCCAAAAGATCAGCTCGTCGTATGGGTTTACAGCTTGTATTGCGACGTACCAGGTGACTACATCAAGAAACCGATGAAGGACTGCACGGGTATCGAGATCACGGAAGAATGGCTCTACCACATGGGCGTACCTGAAGCAGAGATTCACGATCTTGCCGTAAACTCCGCAAACTGTGTGCCTTGCATGATGCCTTATGTTACATCTTACTTCATGCCAAGAGCTGCGGGAGACCGTCCGAATGTAGTTCCTGATGGTTGTATCAACGCTGCCTTTATCGGTAACTTTGCCGAAACACCGCGAGACACGGTATTCACCACAGAATATTCGGTACGTACCGCCATGGAAGCTGTATACACGCTTCTTGACATTGATCGCGGCGTGCCAGAAGTATTTGGATCCGCTTATGATGTCCGTGTGTTGTTGGATTCCACAGCGAAAATGATGGACGGCAAGAAGCTAACCGATATGGAACTGCCTCCAGCAATCCAATTAGCAACAGTGACGGGTGTGCAAAAGGTCTCTCACACCAGAATCATGCAGCTGCTTAAAGAGTATAAGTTGATTTAAACATAGACGAAACGAGGAGTTCTGCCACTGGCAAGACTCCTCGTTTTTTTTGTCCTACGAACATAGCTGATAGTTAGATGAGCTCCCGATTGTTGTCGTTCTCCGTATAGATGGATATTAGAACGATGGCAGTGTCATCACCGATGTTTTTCACCAAATGGGGTGTACATGCGTTCCAACTGAAGGAATCACCTTTTTCAAATTCGGCCGCGTCTTCTCCCTGCTCCGCGTAGATTCTTCCCTCAATGACAATATGAACCTCCTCACCTTCATGCGCATGTGGAGCAATCCCCGTCGAAGCCCCTGGAGGAAATTCAACGACCATCATCCTTACGTTCTTCGTAGAGCTTAAGTGCTGCACTGTTAACTTATCAGAACCGCTTGTCGTAATGCTTCGCTCATCTTTACGAACAATATTCATCCGATCTTCTTTCTTTAATAGCAAGTAAGCTAAAGGTACTTTTAGTGCCTTTGCGATGTTTTCTAGAGTTGATATGGAAGGGGAAGTCTTATTAGTTTCCACTTGACTCATGAATCCTTGAGATAGACCAGTTTCTTCGCAGATTTGAGCAATAGTTATATTTTTTCGTTTTCGGATAGAACGTATTGTGGAGCCAATATCCATAGGACTGCACCTCTTTAATATTAGTGATAACAAATATAATTATATATTAGCAATTTTTTTGTTGACACGCTACTTGCTTTTGATTAGTATTACTAATATGAATTTTATTTCTTTATAACTAATAATATTTTGAGGGTGATTTGTGTGACGAAGACAGCTGCAGTAACAATTATTATGCGTGTAGTGCTAGGAATCATATTTATGTTTCATGGTATCGCGAAATTTCAAATGGGCATGACTAATGTTGAGGCGTGGTTCAGTTCTATTGGTATCCCTGGATTTGCGGCTTATATCGTGGCGCTGCTTGAGCTTGTGGGCGGTATTATGCTGATAGCGGGATTGTTTACCCGTTATGTATCGGCGTTATTCGTAGTAATGCTTATTGGTGCAATACTGACTGCAAAACTCTCCGTCGGACTTCTTGGCAATGCTCAAATGGCGGGCTATGAGTTGGATCTTGGATTTATGATGGTTTCTTTATACCTTGCAGTGGCCGACCGGTCGCCATTCTCGCTTGACCACATTATTATGGCAGGAAAAGCGTCTCAAAAAGGGTGGTTCAAATGACTCCGTTTTACCAATATGACGTTCACCTGCCTGCCAATGTAGTACCGAATAAGAAATACCCGGTTATTTTTACGCTGCACGGTAAAGGTTCTAATGAAGGAAATATGTTTGGCTTGGTAGCACCTATAAGTGATGATTTCATTGTCATTGGGATTCGCGGTAATCTACCGCTTGGTGCAGGATATCAATATTACGAACTGAAAAGTTTGGGCAATCCCATTCGAGAGATGTTTGATGAGGCGGTAAAACAGCTCGAAGCTTTCATTCAATATGCGATGGATAAGTATCCGATCGATCCGGACAAATGTTACTTGCTCGGCTTCAGTCAAGGCGCCATTTTATCCATGACGCTTGCACTTACAATGGGAGATCAAATAAAGGGAATAGTTGCGTTGAATGGATACATTCCTGACTTTGTAAAGACGGAATATTCACTTCGAAGTCTGAATAATGTATCGGTATTTGTCTCGCACGGTGAGTATGATTCCGTATTCCCAGTCAGGATCGTGCATGAAACGGCGACATATTTAAAGGAACACACGCAACGAATCACATTAAAGATATACCCGACCGACCATGGCGTTTCGGAAGAAAATCAACGTGATGTTCTGGATTGGCTTAGGCAGGATGCTGGTTTAACCATTAACAGGGAATAAAAGTTGTTTCGTTCACAATAAGACATAAACATTGGTTAAAAGAGGAGTTGTTTTAATGCCTGCTGTTAAGGAGTTTGATCCCAAAGTCATTTCTCTTCTACAAGAGAGAATTAAAATGATCAACACGGAAAACGGTGCCATTTATCTAGTTGGACCAATAAATCTTCCGATTAATTTGCGGGGGGAAACCGTTCAGTTTAAATGGTATTGCTGGTTGAATTGCAGCGAGGTAACGGAAGATTTCGAGCATATTGTTGCCAAATTATCGAATGTGAATTTAGCTGAATATCAACAATCGAGCGTGCTGGTGCACGGAGACTTCGAGAATGCAGATCATGCTTTAATCCGGTTCCATTCCATTTGCCACACAGGGGATATTTTCGGCAGCAAACGCTGTGATTGCGGATATCAGCTAGAGCAGTCATTGATGCATATTGCCGAGCATGGAACTGGCGCGTTGTTTTATCTTGCCAACCACGAAGGCAGAGGGATCGGGCTTTTCAGCAAAGCGCTGGCTTATATCCTTCAGCAAAATGGTTACGATACCGTAGATGCCAATCTTAAACTTGGATTTGTTGACGATGCCCGTGACTATAGTGACGCGATACAAGTACTAAATGTCCTTCGGACCAAACCGGTTACACTGATAACCAATAACCCTAAAAAGATTGATGCGCTTCGAAACGCAGGCATGGCAGTGGAAGATCGGGTACAGCTTTGGGGGGATGTATCGGAATATAATGAAAAATACTTAAAAACCAAAATCGAGCGGTCGGGACATATAAACGAAGGGAATGGCTCCTGCAACAATGATGAATAACCATGAATTCTATATGCGGCTGGCCATACAGAATGCAAAGGCCATGAAGGGGCAGACTGATCC
>Ga0102589_1001255_pt1 | contig 36457 bp, 35 predicted proteins | sample AraplaMF_Col_mLB_FD_76858 | JGI IMG/M metagenome (GOLD analysis project Ga0102589, IMG submission 76858) | Arabidopsis root microbial communities from the University of North Carolina, USA - plate scrape MF_Col_mLB | ecosystem: Host-associated > Plants > Roots > Endosphere | place: USA...
CAAATGAGTATTGGCATGGCAGAGCTAGGATTTAAAGGCATCGATATTAATATGGGCTGCCCTGTACCGAATGTGGCATCAAGAGGAAAAGGTAGTGGCCTTATTCTGCGTCCAGACGTTGCGGCAGAACTTATTCAAGCAGCAAAAGCGGGCGGACTGCCTGTCAGCGTGAAAACGCGACTTGGCTATAAGGAGTTAAATGAGTGGGAGGCGTGGCTAACGCATATTTTAAAACAGGATATTGCGAACCTTTCTATTCATTTACGTACAAGAGAAGAAATGAGCCAAGTAGATGCGCATTGGGAGCTAATCCCGGAAATCAAAAAATTACGTGACCGTATCGCACCAAATACGCTACTAACAATCAATGGAGACATTCCTGACCGTCAAACTGGGCTGCAGCTTGCCCAGCAATATGGTATTGATGGCGTTATGATCGGGCGAGGTATTTTTAAAAATCCTTTTGCTTTTGAAAAAGAGCCAAAAGAGCATAGTAGTAAAGAATACCTTGATCTTTTAAGACTACAGCTGGATCTTCAAGATCAATATGCGGAAGTACTACCACGTTCAATTACAGGGCTTCATCGCTTTTTCAAAATTTATGTAAAAGGATTCCATGGAGCTGCTGAATTAAGAAATCAATTGATGAGTACGAAATCAACAGATGAAGTGCGTGCATTGCTTGATAACTTTGGAAAAGAACAGTGTATTTGAGAAATCAAAGCACTGTTTTTTCTTTTATTTAATGTTAAGAGAGAAACCTTTTTATTAGCATACAACGAACAAGTAAGAGATCCATAGATACAATGGTGGAGAAAAGTTCGAGGGAGACTATAAAACTTATCTTTAAAATGTTAAAGTATTAATTTGGCGGACATTAACTGAAAGGTTATATTAAACATGATAGTTTAAAGCATGTTAGAGGATAAACTTTAACAGCTGTATAAATAATCAATATTTTAGGAGGACTAACAATGGCAATGAGCAACAACGATATATTAAAAAGAGTAAGATATGCTATGGATATAAAAGATATAGATATGGTAGAGATATTTAAACTTGGTGGCATGGAAGTAACGAAAGAAGAAGTAGTTGATATGCTTACAAAAGTAAAGAAAAGTCCACAACATGAAGCTGAAAATGCGGATGTAGTCGAAGATGATTATGTATTAACATGCGATATGATGATGTTAGAATCATTTTTAAATGGCTTTATTACTTTAAAAAGAGGAAAGCAAGATCCGAAACCGGGGCAACCTGCAGGACAAGCAGCACCTTTACAGGGCAATGAGAGTGCCAATAATCTTCTTTTAAAGAAAATGAAAATAGCACTATCATTAACGAGTGAAGATGTACTTGCTATATTAGATAGCGTGGGTGTTAAGGTGACAAAAGGAGAGTTAGGCGCTCTATTAAGAAAGAAAGGCCACAAGAATTACAAAGAGTGTGGTGATAGATACGCAAGGAATTTCTTAAAGGGATTAGCTGTAAAGTATAGAGGATAAGCATTGTAACATTCATGGTAAAGCAGTAAATGATATAATAGGTAGGGTAGGACGTTTATAGCCTACTCTTTTTTATTTGTAAAATAATAAGAACAAATACGCTAGGTGATGAAATGATACATACATATTTAGGTGAGACGATTAATTTTCATATAAATTATAAGAAGAAAAAATCCGTACGTCTTTATGTAGATTCTTATGGGAATGTTGAAGTGCAAGCTCCGAAAGGGACGCCAGTTGAATATATAATTCAATTGTTAGAGGAGAAATGGGATTGGATTCAGAGAACACGTAAGGAAATGCAGGAGCGAGTGCTTGGACCGCAGGAAAAGGCTTATGATCAAGGAGAGGGTTTTCTGTATTTAGGAAACACATATCCGATACAAATCTCTCAAGATGCAAGTATTGGGCAAGACAATGCAGTGTTTGAAGGTGATAAGCTGCATATATATGTGAAAGAGCTTGAAGATGAGAAAATAAAACAAGCTTTAAAACGGTTTTATTATAAGCAGTGTAAAGCATTAGTAGAGAAGAGTATTAAATCGTATCAAAGCAACTTTAAAACAAAACCGCGTTCCATCCGTATTTCAGATAGTAACCGTACATGGGGAACTTGTGATTCAAATCTACAGTTAACATTTAATTGGAAGCTGGCAATGGCACCACAGAGGGTGATCGACTATGTAGTCGTTCATGAAATGTGCCATATGGTTCATCTAAATCATGATCGCTCTTTTTGGCGCCTTGTTGGGAAGATAATGCCTGATTATAAGGAGATGGAAAACTGGTTAGCGTTATCAAGTTGGAAGATGACTGTTTAGTGGCGGTTACTATTACTCTAGACATGTAGAGTATATGGCTTAAAATAACGTAGAACCCTAATTTATCCAGATATTTGCGGGCAGTAATATTTCCGCTTCAAAACTGAGTGAAAGCATCGTCCAGTTCCAGTGGCTAGAATGTTCGGTGGCTTCGCTTCTTCCTGCGAGGTAAAAAACACCTCTATGTCAGAAGCTCCATCCCCTCACATTCTGGACGAGCCACTTCCACTTTTCTTTAAGAAGTTAGGCGGGAGATAAACTGCCCGTAAAAGCCCGATTGGTGGGGGCTAATAATCAGTGGGGGATGAAGAAGACCCCCACTGATTAAAATTTCACTTTATTGTCCAAACTTCACAATAAAATTCTCATCTATTTTCTCCATCTCATACCCACGATACCCCTCCGCAAGTAATGCCTGTTGTTCACTAGTATTATTCATCGGAACGCTTTTAATATCCGTCCAATCTCTTTCCTTATCTTTACGCAACTCCTTTACAAAAACATACCGCATACTACCGCCATACTTCTCCTTCAGCGCCGCAATTTCCATTCCTTGCGCAAATTTATCTTTTAAACTCGGAATGTTAAATGGCGCAACGGTGCAACAAACGTAATCGAATTTACCATCGGCTTGTTGTAACTTTTTCATAATGACTTTCGCTAATATTTTTTGCATGCCATTGCCACGATAGTCAGGGTGGACGTTTGAAATTTCTTGATAGATAACCCGCTCTAATTCTTCATGTGTTAAACCAATATCAAGTCCTAAATGATCCTCATCAATAGGAGGGACTAATAGGGCACGGAATGCGATCAATTGGTCTCCTGCAAAGGCACCTATCATCATGCCATTACTGTTTAATATGTATCGAAATTCTTCTAGTGTCAGAGGCTGCAGACGATCCTTATTTTCTAATGCTTCAATTATGATATCCTGTAATAATAGGATTTCCTCAACGTGATTTAACGATAATGTTGTAACTTGAAAGTTTTGCACATTTTGTTTTAATGTTCCTTCATAAAGGATATCCATGGTGTAGTCCTCCTTTAGCGAACAACGTCTTGAAAGACAGTTAATTCACGTAATGTATCCTCGTTAACCTCAATACCTAATCCTGACTTTTGGTTTAAATGAATAAATGGTATGTCGTAAGATAAATCTCCAATGTCTTTCGTGAATTTTAATGGCCCGGTCAGCTCAACACTTGTAATAATTTTTTTAGAGAAGGCAACATGAAATCCTGCAGAAGATGCAACAGATGATTCAACCATGGAACCAACTTGACATTCAATACCTGCCATTTCCGCTTGATGAGCGAGTTTCACAGCGGGGTATATACCGCCGCATTTCATTAGTTTTATATTTACCTTATCGGCTGCTTCCAGTTTAATAATTTGGCGCATTTCACGAGAGCTTTTTAGTCCTTCATCAATCATAAGGGGGATGTCTGTTTTAGAGCGAATGTGAGCCATTGCCTCAATATCATCTGCTACAACAGGTTGTTCAATCCAGTCGATGTTCAAATGCCCTAATGAACGAAGTGCTGTTAATGTATTTGCGCTATTTTTCCAACCTTGGTTTACATCAACACGAATGGCGATATCATTTCCTACACGCTTACGTACAGCTTCAATTCTTTTTACATCTTCTTTTACATTTGTACCGACTTTCATTTTGAAAGATTGGTATCCTTTTTGAATCATGGAAGCAGATTCTTCTGCCATATCTTCTGGAGAAGCGATGCTTAAGACATGAGTGACAGGGAATTTTTCATGGTAGCGTCCGCCAATTAGTTGATATACAGGTTGGCCAAGTTTTTTCCCCGTTACATCAAAGCAGGCGATATCAATCGCAGCTTTTGCAGTAGGTACACCGTAAATTGTTTGACTCATGATGTCGTGTATTTTTTCGATATTCATTGGGTTTTTCCCAATTAGTGCTGGAGCCAACGTGTGTTTTAAAATATGGAAAGTACTTTCCCATGACTCACCTGTAACGTGATCATCAGCAACTCCCTCGCCGTAACCGATAATGCCCTCATCTGTTTCCAATTTTACGATAATAGATGGCATATCAGGATAAGAGCCATAGCTAATAACAAATGGGTTACGAAGTGGTAAACGAATTGCATAAATGTGAATAGCTGTAATTTTCATTGTATAATTCACGTCCTTTGTGTCATAGATTTAAAGTTATACGTATTCATAAGGAGTTTAGATAAATGATGAGTGGTTTAAAAAGAATTTTCAGAATTTTAATCTTAATTATCTTATTATATTTCAAAAGAAATGAAGGGACAATCTCTTGACATTTAAGTGAATATTCAATATGTTTTTCGAAATAGGATTTTTTATAAACGAAAAACTGCTTCGAATTTAGGAAGGAGACTGGAAGGTTGAAAACTTTAGAGCTACAAGAGCGTTTAACAGAAATTTTTCAGCATTTACACGAAAACCCTGAAGTGAGTTGGAAGGAATATGAGACAACAGCTTATATCACTCAATTTCTAAAAGAAGAAGAAATTTCATATAAAACATTTGATGATTGTCCTGGAGTGATCGCAGAGGTTGGGAACGGGAAGCCAGTTATCGCGATTCGAGCTGATATGGATGCATTGTGGCAAGAAGTAGATGGAGAATTTAAAGCGAATCATTCATGTGGTCACGATGCCCATATGACGATTGCGATGGGGCTTATTTTACAATTGAAAAATGCCAGTTGGAAAAGCGGAACAGTTAGATTTATTTTCCAACCTGCAGAAGAAAAAGGGAACGGCGCTTTAAAAATGGTGGAGAAAGGTGTGGTTGATGACGCTGATTTCTTATTTGGTGTTCATTTACGTCCAATTGAGGAATTACCTTTTAAAAAAGCAGCACCATCTATCCGTCACGGAGCAGCAGCCTTCTTAGAAGCGAATATACATGGGGAGGATGCACATGGAGCACGACCGCATCAAGGTGTGAATGCAATTGATGTCCTTTCTATGATTAATATCGGATTAAAAAATATATGGCTATCTCCGCAAAAATCATATTCTGTCAAAATGACGAAATGCCAAGCTGGTGGAGATAATTTAAATATCATTCCAGGGAATGGACAATTCGGTTTAGATGTAAGAGCTGAGAATAATGCATTGCTCGAGGAGTTAATGAAAAAGATAGAGCATGTCATTCAGTCAGCTGAATCAATGGGAACAAAGATTTCTTACGGATGGGTTGATATTGCGCCTGGGGCACAGGTTTCGGAAGAGGCAGAACAAATCATGCGCAAAGGGATTATTGAAATATATGGGAAAGAAGGTTGCGCACCACCGCTTTATACTACAGGAAGTGATGATTTTCATTATTATACAGTCAAGAGACCGCATTTAAAAGCCGTTATGTTAGGATTAGGAGCAAATTTAAAGCCAGGGTTACATCACCCTTATATGAAATTTGATCATGCTTGCATAATGGATGGAGTAGAAATAATGAAGCAAACTGTGTTGAAAGTTTTAAACTAGTATTGTTTTTATTTTTTACATTTGAATCAATTTCATAATTGATCCTTTGCCTTGTTAGAGGACAAAATTCAAATCAATAGAAATACAAACTAGCACAAATAGTTCCCGGTATTTCTATGAGAAAATTTTTTGAGTATAAGAATGACATTATAATTTCTTTACTTTATCGCGCTATCCCTACTTCAATGACGAGGTAGGGATAGTCTGATTGGTTAGAGTTAAGCATCAGATAGGGATGAAGAAATCCTCAGTTGATGAAATCCCTGCTTTCTTCTAAAGAATTTCTTATCTTAATCCAATGATCTGATGTTGGGAAGGACACGTTCCCAAGAACGACAGCGTTTTTTGCACCTGTAGCATTTGGAACGTTACTTACATTACCATGGTAGGTTTCATTTGCAAGAAGAGCAAACGCTATAGCCTCTTTAGCCTCCGAAGAGTATCCTAATTCCTCTTGGGTGTAAATTTGAATTGACTCCCCAAGTAGTGATTGAATCATTTTCAGTAAAGTTGTATTATAGCTGCCACCGCCTCCAATAATGACTTCATCGATTTTAACTTGTGGAAGGATAAAGTTGCGATAGTTCTCTACAATAGATTGCGCTGTAAACATTGTTACAGTTGCTACTATATCGTGGCTTGAAAGATTATTAAACTTATTTAATAGTTTTTCAACATATTGCTTACCAAACAATTCTCTTCCTGTTGTTTTGGGAGGAGGGCTCATAATATAAGGGTGATTTATGCAGTATGATAGGAGCTGTTCATTTATTTTCCCTTGTTTCGCTAAATTACCACCTTCATCGTATCCTATGTTAAACAATTGGCGACATACCTCATCAATAATCATATTTCCAGGTCCTGTATCAAAGGCATACATGTTATCTAGTGAAGATTGCTTAGGTAAAACAGTTACATTTCCGATACCCCCGATGTTTTGTAACAACCTTCCCTTTGTTTCACTCCGGTAAAGAACATATTCAGTATAAGGTACTAAAGGAGCACCCTGTCCACCCGCTGCTATGTCCATAGTACGGAAATTAGATATTACGGTTGTATTTGTTTCGTACGCAATTACCGAAGGTTCTCCAATTTGCAGAGTTGAGGGGACCAAGTTTTGTTCTTGCAAGGGCTGATGGTAAATCGTTTGCCCATGAGATCCTATAAGATCCAGCTGATCTAAAGGAAATTCGGCTTTTTTGCAAACTTCCTTTGTAGCATCTGCAAATAATTTTCCTAGTTTAAAGTTTAAACTACAAATTAGCTGCACATTAGATGTATCTACAGACAATGACTGTATAATTTCTTCTCTAACATCTTTTGGAAAAGGATGTGTTATAAATTCAATCATTTCTAATTCGGTGTTTAGTTTGCTATTATTCACACGGACAAGCACAGCATCAATACCATCCAATGATGTTCCAGACATTAACCCAACAATGTACATTACCATAACACCTACTTTGCATAGATTTTTTTAATTCCTTGCTAAGCGACAATGGTGATTCTTATAAAACCATGATGAAACTTTAAGTGGAAGTAGTAGTGATTCACCTAAAAAATTGATATTGCCAATGAACCTAATTTTTTTTAGAAATGCTTTCTTTACTTAATGGCATACATCCTTTTCTTATTTTTAGTTTATAAAAAATGTAAGCGTTGACAATTAGTTATTATACTCGCTAGTTTTCTAATTGTGTAGATTTTTTGAAATTTTATTTTAAAATTATCTTTGGTTATTGAAATTTATTTTTAACGATGCTATAGTCTTATTAAAGAAAGCGGTTTCGAAAAAGCTTTTAGATTACGAATGATAGAAGGATGATTTATATGCTAGAACATTTAACAACGGAAGGGCGTAATGAAAAGACTATATTTTTAGATGAAATGAAAACGCTTAATCTATTGGAGGTGATGAATGAAGAAGATATGAAAGTTGCTTACTGTGTTCAAAAAGAACTTCCTCAAATTGCAAAAGCTGTAGAGATGATTGTTGCGGCGATGAAACGCGGCGGTAGATTAATCTATATGGGTGCGGGAACAAGCGGGCGCATTGGATTGTTGGATGCTGTAGAATGCCCGCCAACGTTCAATACTGATCCTAGTAAAGTAGTAGGTTTAATCGCAGGTGGAGAAAGTGCATTTATTAAGGCAGTTGAGGGCGCAGAGGATAGTTTTATATTAGGTCGTCAAGATTTAGAAAAAATCCAATTAACGAGTAACGATGTTGTAGTAGGCATTGCTGCGAGTGGGCGTACGCCTTATGTTATTGCGGGGCTAAATTATGCAAATCAACTTGGGGCAGGCACAGTAGCGATAAGTTGCAATAAGGAATCAGAGATTGGAAAAATTGCTGCAATTGCCATTGAAGTTGTAAATGGACCTGAAGTACTTACAGGATCCACCCGCTTAAAAGCTGGAACAGCTCAAAAATTAGTATGTAACATGATCTCAACAGCTTCAATGGTTGGGATTGGAAAAGTTTATGGGAATTTAATGGTAGATTTGCAGTTAACAAATGAAAAGTTGGTTGAACGTGCAAAACGTATTGTTATGGATGCCACTGAATGCAGTTATGAAGTAGCAGAAAAATACTTAGTAAAAGCAAATAATCAACCTAAGGTTGCCATTGTTATGATTTTAACAAATGTTTCTTATGAGGAAGCCGTAGAGCGTTTAAACGCAGCAGAGGGATTTATAAGAAAAGCAATTTAAAGCTTCAATATAAAAATATTATGAGGGGGAGTAAAAATGAAAGTATTATTTGTATGTTCAGGTGGAATGTCGAGTGCGATTGTTGTAAATGCGTTGAAAAAAGAAGGGGAAAAGCATGGTCAAAATTTAGAAGTATTAGCTGTTGGTACGCAAGAATTTGATTCAGAGGTTCGAAACGGTTGGGATGTTGCTATGGTTGCCCCACAAGTAAAACATCGATTTGATGGTTTTAAAGCTTCTGCAGATGAAGCAGGAGTCCCGTGTTTAATGATTCCTGCTCGATCATATAGTCCCCTTGGTGGACCTGCTCTATTAAATTTAATTAATGAAATAATACAATCAAATTAAAGTTGTTATTTATTTTGTTATTCGCGGGTAGTAAGACTTCTACCTCAAGAATCAGAGAGGAAAGAGGAAGGTAGGTGAGAGATTACCTACCCGTAAAATCCCGATTGGTGCAGACTCATTGGGGGATGAGAAAAAATAACTGCTGGAAGTTTCACTTTATTCGTTTGTGGATAGTAAAAACATAATCTAGCAAGAAATCTTAACTACTAATCAATCTAAAGGGGAAAATACAAATGAACAAATTTGTAGCTTTTTTAGAAAATAATTTATCGACACCTATGGCTAAATTGTCTGAGCAGAAGCATTTACGTGCGATACGTGATGGTGTAGTTTCTGCTTTGCCATTCATCATCTTTGGGAGCATATTTCTTATCATTGCTTTCCCACCCGTGGCAGCAGATTCCGCAATAGGTCAATGGGCAGCAAAACATATCGCGGAGATTTTAATACCTTATCGATTAACAATGTTTATTATGACCCTATATATTACTTTTGGAATCGGTCATAGTCTGTCTCAAAGCTATAAGTTAGACCCTTTATCAGGAGGATTATTATCTGTAGCTGCCTTCTTATTCACAATAGGCGTAAAAATGGTGAAAGATATAGGTTTTGTATTGCCAATGACAAACCTCGGTGGGCATGGGCTCTTTGTAGCGATGATTGTTTCTATATTTTCGGTTGAAATGATACGTTTATGTAAGACTAAAAATATTACAATAAAAATGCCAGATTCTGTTCCAACGTCCGTATCTCGTTCATTTGAAGCGTTAATACCAGTTACAATCGTACTCTCTATTATGACATTAATTACAGTAGTTGCAGGTGTTGATCTACATTCACTTGTTGATAAAGCTGTTGCACCACTTATTAAAGCTGGGGATACATTACCAGGTGTATTAATTCCAGTCTTTTTAATAACATTTTTCTGGTCATTCGGTATTCATGGTGTATCAGTTGTAGGTGCTGTTGCTCGTCCAGTTTGGGAAGTTTACTTGGCTAATAACTCAGCGGCAGTTGCTGCTGGTGAGACGATCCCTCACGTAGCTCCTGAAACATTCTTCCAATGGTTTATTTGGATTGGGGGATCTGGTGCAACATTAGGATTAGTAATTGCGATGTTATTAACAGCAAGATCTACTTATAGTAAGACGATGGCAAGAGCAACAATTGTTCCAAGTATATTTAACATCAATGAACCTGTTATTTTTGGGATGCCAATTGTGCTAAACCCAATTTTAATTATTCCATTTGTCGTGACACCATTAATTGGTGCAACAATTGCGTATGTCGCGACATCAATCGGATTAGTAAATCCGACATATGTAATGGTTCCATGGACATTACCAGCCCCAATAGGTGCCTACCTTTCAACGGGTGGTGACTGGAGAGCAATTATTCTTGTATTAGTCAATATTACGATTTCAGTTATTGTTTATCTACCATTCTTTAAAATGTATGATCAAAAGCTATTAGCACAAGAAAATCCAACAGAAACAAAAGAGGACACAAACGTAGCCTTATAAAAATACATGAAAGGAGGTTTGGGACTAATTGCTCCAAACTTCCTTTCATATAAAAGAGAGAAGGGAGATAAAAATGAATTCAACATCTAGAATTCACTTTTTTAGTTACAAAAGTGCGTTTCTATTTTTTAGTTTTATTCTTGTTTTTAATCTTATCTTTAATCCTTTAATGAATGCAGTTGGAATAGACAAACGCTTGTCACTGTACCTAGATAATATCTTTGCAATCAGCGCAGGGTTAACTCTTGTTCTTATTTTTGTTGAAGGTAAGTTTAAAAACAAGAAACAAGCGTTAATTTTGTTCTTGTCTTTATTAGTAGCGAGTGCACTAATTTGTTACCCAATTGTCTATGCGTAAATGAAAAAAGTAAGTTATCTAAAATGAGGTGTTAGTGAAATGGAAAAGCGAAACGGAATAAAAATTGCCACAATTGGTGGTGGATCTAGTTACACGCCAGAATTAATTGAAGGTTTTATTAAACGTTATGATGAGCTACCAGTTAGAGAACTTTGGTTAGTGGATATTGAGGCCGGAAGGGAAAAACTTGAGATTGTAGGGAACTTAGCACGAAGAATGGTTGAAAAGGCAGGAGTTCCTATGGAAATTCATTTGACGTTAGACCGCCGTCAAGCTTTACAGGATGCTGACTTTGTGACAACGCAAATGAGAGTTGGTTTACTAGATGCCCGAATTAAAGACGAGCGTATTCCTTTGCAACTAGGGTTAATTGGGCAAGAAACAAATGGTGCAGGAGGCCTATTTAAAGCATTACGAACAATCCCTGTTCTTCTAGAAATCGCAGAAGAAATGCAAGAACTTTGCTCAAATGCATGGTTAATTAACTTTACAAATCCAGCTGGAATGGTAACAGAAGCACTCCTTCGTTACAGCGAGCATAAAAAAGTAATCGGTGTATGTAATGTACCATTTAATATGCACATGTCTATTTCGAACATGTTAGGTGTTGAAATGGAGAGAGTACACATTGATTTCGCTGGATTAAACCATATGGTATTCGGAATACATGTATATGTTGATGATCAAGAAGTAACAGAGAAAGTACTTGAAATGCTAGGGAATCCAGCGATACAAATGTCAATGAAGAACATTGCTCCACTGCCTTGGAATCCAAGATTTTTGAAATCATTAGGCGTAGTACCTTGCCCCTATCATCGTTATTATTACAAAACAAAAAATATTCTAGATGAAGAATTAGAAGCATTTAAATCAGGGAAAACGCGTGCTGAAATTGTCAAGAAATTAGAGGAAGATCTATTTGAGTTGTATAAAGATGAAAAGCTAGACATGAAACCTCCACAATTAGAAAAGCGGGGTGGTGCATACTATAGTGATGCAGCGTGTAATGTAATTTCTTCTATCTATAATGACAAAAAGGAAATTCAAGTATTAAATATTCAAAACAAAGGCGCAATTAATGAGGTTGATTATGATTCAGCGGTTGAAGTGAGTTGTATTGTAACAAAAAATGGACCAGTTCCTTTGACGATGGGGAAATTGCCTATTCAAATTCAAGGATTAATTCAGCAAATCAAATCATTCGAAAGAGTAGGTGCTGAGGCAGCCGTAACGGGTTCTTATGATAAGGCTTTATTAGCTTTAACAATTAATCCACTTATTCCAAGTGATGATTTAGCGGAAGCTGTATTACAGAAATTATTAGAAGCCCATAAAGAGTATTTGCCTCAATTTTTTAGATGATTAGGAGAATAATAAATTTAATATGAAAGACAAATTGAGACATAATATTTTCTGAAACGTAACTTCAGTTAGAGAATATTGTCCCATACTTTACTACGATATGGAGTGCTATGATATGTCAACGGAAATCAATAATAACGAAATGGAAATTTTTGAAATTATTTCTCATGGTGGAAATGCAAGAGGTTTAGCTTATGAAGCATTAACAGCTGCAGAGGAATTTGACTTTGAAAGAGCAGCGAATCTTATTAACCAAGCTGCAGAAGAACTTAGCTTGGCTCATAAGACACAAACAAAGTTAATTCAAGCTGAATTGAACGGAATTCCAAGTGAAAAAACGTTACTAATGATTCATGCTCAAGATCACTTAATGACCGCGATAAGCGAACAAAAATTGATTGAACATATGATCCGTATCATAAAAAAACTGGCGCCACAACAATAATTGGGATGTGGGAAGGTAAAGGTGATGTAAAGATGAGAAAATTAGGTATCTCCATTTATCCAGAACATTCAACCGTAGAAAAAGATATAGAGTATATTGTACTTGCACACAAATATGGATTTAAAAAAATCTTTACTTGCTTGCTGTCAGTAGAAGGTGATAAGGAAAAAATTATGAGGGAATTTAAAGAAACAATTGCATTTGCAAATCAATTAGGTATGGAAGTAATGGTTGATATATCTCCTCGTGTATTTGGAGATTTAGATATTTCCTATAAAGACTTATCATTCTTTGCTGATTTAGGAGCGTATGGAATCCGTCTAGATATGGGATTTACAGGAACTGAAGAGTCCATCATGACACATAATCCCTATAATTTAAAAGTTGAAATTAATATGAGCAATGCAACGCATTATTTAGATAATCTCATTGCTTATAAGCCTAATAAAGAGAATTTAGTAGGGTCACATAATTTCTATCCTCATCGTTATGCGGGATTAAGCTATGCTCATTTTCTAAAATGCTGTGAGCAATTTAAACACCATAATATTCGTACAGCAGCATTCATTAGTTCACAAGCAGCAACTTACGGACCTTGGCCAGTAACAGAAGGTTTATGTACATTAGAAATGCATCGTGAATTACCAATTGTAACGCAAGCCAAACACTTATTTGCAACTGGAGTAATAGATGATGTGATTATTGCTAACGCATATGCATCAAAGATTGAATTAGAAGCCCTCAGTACATTAAACAGTGAATTGCTAACGCTTTATATAGAACTATATGACACAATTACAGAGTTAGAGAAAAAGATTGTGCTAGAAGAATTTCATTTTTATCGTGGAGATGTTTCAGAATACCTTATTCGCTCGACTCAATCACGTGTAAAATATAAACGAGAAGAACTTAAACCAACCTATACCCCTGATATTAGAAGAGGAGACATTTTAATTGAGAATGAGCTATATGGACAATACAAGGGTGAATTACAGATTGCGTTGAAAGACATGGAGAATTCAGGTAAAACGAATGTGGTTGGCCGGATAGTTGAGGAGGAAATTTTTCTCCTTGATTATCTCGATCCTTGGGAGAAATTCCAATTTTCAATTAAGTGATTTTATCGAGAAAAACCTCAAAGTAAGGGAAAGGGAAGGGACAGAACGCTCCTTCCCTTTTTATTTATACTGTTATTTACGGACAGTAAGACTCCCACCTCAAAATTCGGCAAAAGCAAAGAAGGTAGGTGGGAGATCGACTGTCCGTAAAAGCCCGATTGGTGAGGGCTGATAATCAGTGGGGGATGAAGAAAACCCCCACTAATTAAAGTTTCACTTTATACACAAGGAGGAACCAGTATGAGTTATATTATTGGAGTAGACGGTGGAGGTACTAAAACGGAAGCGGTAGCTTATAATTTAAATGGTGAAAAAATAAGTGAGGGTAAAGCAGGGTTCGGAAATTTACTTTTAGATGAAAAACAAGCTATGCATAATATTATTAGTGCGATTGAACAATGCTTAGTTCCTTTAAAAAAGGAAGAATGCCAGTATATATGCCTAGGATTGGCCGGGTATGGAGGGGTTAAAAATACAAAAGGTATAAAAGATGCTCTCTCTGAGGCGTTTCATATCCCGTTTACGATAGTCAATGATGGAATTATTGCACATGCAGCTTTACTAAAAGGGAAAGATGGTATTTTAACAATTTCAGGAACCGGTTCTGTTAGTATTGGAATTCATAATGGTATTGAAAAATTAGCAGGTGGTTGGGGACATATTCTTGGAGATGAAGGAAGTGGGTATTGGATTGCTATGCAGGCTTTTATTAAAATGACGCAAGAGGAAGATGGGGAAGGGAATTATAGTGACCTAACTAAGTTGGTACTAACAAAACTTGGTTATCAGAATGTACTAGAATTAAAAACATTTATTTATTCCTCAACTAAAGCGGATATTGCGTCATTTGTTCCAATAATCGTTCAACAAGCAAAAGCAGGAGATGATTTTGCAGAGAATATTCTCAAGCAAGCGGGCTATCACCTTGCCAAGACTACGCTTGCTGTTTGGAAGAAACTAAATTTTGATAACGATGTTACAATTGCTATTAAAGGGGGTATATTAACTAATATACCGTCTGTACAAACCGCCTTTATTGAAAATATTAAACAAGAAAAACCGAAAGTCCAATTTATTTTAGAAGATGTATCATCTACATTAGGGGGATATTATTTAGCTCTGAAATATATGAGTTAATTAAAAGGTAAGGGAGCCATTCAATATGCATGTTGTAAATGTATTGTTAAAAATCGAGAGTTTATTACATCAATTACCAAAGTCTGAAGGGAAAATAGCACAATATATTTTAGACAATCCTCAAGAAGTGATTAGAATGACTATACATGAATTAGCTGCGCATGCTAATGCTAGTAGTTCGGCGGTCACTAGACTTTGTCGTTCTATCGAAATTGCTAGTTTTTCGGAGTTAAAGGTATCTCTATCATCGTATATCTCACAACCAGAGAAGAAAGGTTTTTATGATATTGAACCAAATGAAACAATAGCGGAAATTAAAGAAAAAATAGTTTCTAACTCTGTACAGGCGATACAAGAAACAGCGATTTATTTAGATGAAGTTATTCTTAATCAAATTGTTGAAACTATGAGAAATGCTGATGTTATTTATGCCTATGGATTAGGAGCTTCATGGCTTGTTGCGGAAGATATTACTCATAAATGGTTACGTTTAGGAAAGATTGTAAGTGCAAATCAAGACGCACATATCATGGCGACAGCACTTGCTGCATCCACAAAAAATTGTGTTTTTTTCAGTATATCTAATAGTGGAGAAACTGAAGAAGTACTGCAACTTGTTGATATTGCTAAAGCATCTGGTATTCAAACAATTGGATTATCACGATTTGGTAATAACAGATTAACTAACAAAGTCGATATGTCTTTGCAACATGTTCGTGCACCAGAGGCAAAATTTCGTAGTGCAGCAACTAGTTCGTTATTCGCACAATTTCTGACTATTGACATAATCTTTTATGCATATGCATCAAAATATTATGATGAAAATATTAAAGAAATTGAACGTTCAAGAGAATCAGTATTAAGATTCACAGGAAAAAAATCCTTCTAAGATATAAAGTGTAATAAATCTCATTACAAATTATTTACCTGTGATTTTTGCTGCGTAGTTATTGAACTGTTATTTAAAGAGCCTATGTCTATTTAAGATAAGGCTTTTTTCTTTGTATAACTTTTACTATTAGAAGAATCATAGCATCGCCATCAAGACAAGATTTTGAAGTACTTTCGATAGGAGGTTCGATGATCAAGATAGAAAAAACGTTTGGAATCGTCTTATTAACTCTAAATCATATAATAGGCATAGAGGAAATTAACGGCTTCTCTTGTTTTTGGTTTGTGTCGTTATTTGCATTATACAAAAATTTGGAATAGTACTCCTTTTTGTGTCCTCAAAATCCTTGGTATATTAGAATTGGAAATTATGAAATTGATTCATATGATAAAATTGGATCGCATGTAATTTGGATTCCGTAGAAAATAAAAGACGGAAAATCGAAAAGATTCTGGATTGTATCAAGATTCTTTTTGTAGAGAGTAGGGTGAACACATGAACGAACAATATTATGACGCGGTATTAAATATAAAAACAGTTGGAGAACAAAAAGGATTTAATAAATCTTTACATTATCATCGCTATGAACCAACGCCATATAGTGGTCTAGAAGAACTGTTGAATCAATATGAAATAAGTAGTAATGATCGAATAGTAGACTTTGGGTGCGGAAAAGGGCGACTAAACTTTTATATGCATCATAAGTGCGGTGCTTCAGCAGTTGGGATTGAAATGAATGAAGAGTTCTATAAGGAAGCAATGGAAAACCGTGAGCGTTATGCAAGAAAATCAAAGAATATTAAGGATAAAGTTCAATTTCAATGTTGTTTAGCACAAGAATATGAAATTGATCCACGTGATAATCGATTTTATTTCTTTAATCCATTTTCAGTGCAAGTATTTATGAACGTAGTGAATAACATTTTGCTTTCGGTAGAAGAAGTAGAGAGGGATGTTGAACTTATTTTGTATTATCCGTCGGAAGATTATATCTTTTTCTTAGAGAATCAGACTGCTTTTGACCTGAACAAGGAAGTTAGATTGCCTGGAGCTTATGAAAAGAACGGGAATGAGAGGTTTTTAGTTTATAGATTAGAATTATAAAGAAAGCAGGTGTCGATAAGACACCCGCTTTTGTAAAGTTCATATCAGTTCATTAATTTCGGATTAGATAATCAAATGCACCTAAAGCTGCATTCGCTCCTGATCCCATAGAAATAATGATTTGTTTGTACGGATTATTTGTACAGTCGCCTGCAGCAAACACTCCCGGTACATTTGTAGCACCGTGCTTGTCTGTTACGATTTCACCGCGAACACGTTCAACAGTATCGCCTAACCAATCTGTGTTTGGTACAAGACCGATTTGAACGAATACACCTTGAAGTTCAATATGATGAACTTCTTCAGTTTCACGATCGATATAAGAAATACCGTTTACTGTGTCAGTACCAGTAATTTCTTTTGTTTGAACGTTCTTTAGAACCGTTACGTTAGGTAGGCTGTAAAGACGTTCTTGCAAGACAGCATCAGCTTTTAATTCTGGCATGAACTCAAGAACAGTTACGTGTTTTACGATACCTGCTAAGTCGATTGCAGCTTCAATACCAGAGTTACCGCCGCCGATAACTGCTACGTGTTTTCCAGCGAATAGTGGACCGTCACAGTGAGGGCAGTATGCTACACCTTTGTTTTTGAACTCAGCTTCACCTGGTACGCCAACATTGCGCCAACGAGCACCTGTTGAAATGATTACGCTCTTACTTTTCAGAACAGCGCCATTTTCAAGTTCCACTTCAATAAGTTCTTTCTTTTCTAACCGTTTCGCACGTTGTAATTTCATTACATCAATATCGTACTCTTTTACGTGCTCTTCAAGGCTTGCTACTAGCTTAGGACCTTCAGTGCGTTTTACGCTAATGAAGTTCTCAATGCCCATTGTATCCATTACTTGACCACCGAAGCGCTCAGCAACGATACCTGTGCGGATGCCTTTACGTGCTGCGTAAATTGCTGCACTTGCACCAGCTGGACCGCCACCAACAACAAGAACGTCGTATGGATCTTTATCAGAAAACTCTGATGCGTCAGGACCATTACCCATCTTAGCTAGAATTTCTTCAAGTGTCATACGACCACTGCCGAAGGATTCACCATTTAAGTAAACAGTTGGTACTGCCATGATGTCTTTGCTTTCCACTTCTTCTTTAAATGCAGCGCCGTCAATCATAGTATGTGTAATACCAGGGTTAAGAACGCTCATTACATTAAGTGCTTGTACAACATCCGGGCAGTTATGACAGCTTAAGCTGATATAAGATTCAAAATGATATTCACCTTGAATGTTTTTAACTTGATCGATTACTTTTTGTTCAACTTTTGGAGCACGTCCACTCACTTGTAGTAACGCTAACACTAATGAAGTAAATTCGTGTCCTAAAGGAATACCAGCGAAAGTTACTCCAGTGTCTTCACCGATGCGATTTACGCTAAAGCTTGGTGTTCTTTCAAGCTCAGCTTTTTCCACTGTAATCTTAGATGACATAGTAGCTAATTCATCTACTAGAGCTAACATATCTTTAGATACGTCATCGGATCCTGCGCTAACTTTAAGTAGAATATCGTTCTCCATTAATTGAAGGTATTGGGTTAGTTGTGTTTTTATATCTGCATCTAGTATCATTTTGATCAGGCTCCTTAGATTTTGCCTACAAGGTCAAGGCTTGGTTTAAGTGTTGCAGATCCTTCTTTCCATTTAGCTGGGCAAACTTCGCCTGGATTGTTACGAACGTATTGTGCTGCTTTAATTTTGTTAGCAAGGATGCTTGCATCGCGGCCGATACCGTCAGCATTGATTTCCACAGATTGGATAACGCCGTCTGGATCGATGATGAATGTAGCACGAGCAGCAAGACCTTCTTCTTCAACTAATACGTCGAAGTTGCTAGTGATTGTGCGAGTAGGGTCGCCGATCATAATGTATTCGATTTTGCCGATAGTTTCTGAGCTATCATGCCATGCTTTATGTGTGAAGTGAGTGTCTGTAGATACAGAGTATACTTCAGCGCCTAGTTCTTTTAAAGCCCCGTATTGGTTTTGTAAATCTTCAAGTTCAGTTGGGCATACGAATGTGAAGTCTGCTGGGTAGAAGCAAACTACGCTCCATTTTCCTTTGAAACTTTCGTCAGTAACTTGGATAAACTCTCCATTATGGTAAGCATTCGCTTTAAACGGTTTTACTTCTGTTCCGATTAATAACATATTAAAATTCCTCCTAAATGTGGGTTTTGAGCATTATAGATTAGCTTGCTCATAGAATAAAGTTTTTAAATTAACAATAATAATTCTAATTCGATATTAATTATCATATAAAATTGTTTATTTTGTCAAGGGAAATGTATAACTTTATTGAAAATAATTATCAATTGTTTTAGAAATGTAATGTTTTTTCCCTTAAAATAGATGCGATACTGGTAAAATTTATTATTTCCTTTCATTCTATTATAGTAAAAGATACCATCAATAACGCTAACTCTAATTTGAATATTATTTGAAATTTCAAGCCGGTCTTTTTCCATAACCTCATTTAGTGAAAATTTTTATCTGTTAGGGGAGCTTCTTTAAAACAGTATTTAGAGTCAATTTATATTGATAAAGCCTTTATTTCAAGTAAAACGCTGAGCTTTCATGAAGGTTTGACAGATACGTCTATCGATGAAGGGGAAGCGAAACAAGCAATGCTTAGCAAATCAAGTGAACAAAAACCCCCTTGAGAAAAAATTCATTCTCAAGGGGGTTTTTTATTTTTTAAGCAACAAATACATAAAATAAGGAGCTCCAATTAAAGCAACCATAATCCCAGCAGGAATACCGCTTGGTTCTACAATATTACGACCAACCGTGTCTGCCAGTAACAATAACCAGCCACCGATTAGAATGGCTACAGGAATAAATAATTGATGTCTCGGCCCGACTAAAGATTTTGCGATGTGAGGAGCCATGAGTCCGATAAAGGCGATTCCTCCTGTGACCGAAACGGCAGAAGCAGCTAATGCAACGGCTGCTATAAGGAGTGAGCGGCGTTCTTTTTCGAGTGCAACACCAACACCAATTGCTACATGCTCGTTTAATGCAAGGAGATTCAATCGATTTGCTTTATAGAGAGTAAATGGAATGAGCACAGCTAACCATGGAAGGAGTGCGAAAACAAAAATCCAGTCGTCCCCCCAAATGTTACCAGCAATCCACTTTGCGATAAAGTCTACTTTTGCACGTTCAGCAGATGAAATAAGTACAATCATTATTCCAGAAAGAGCGAATGAAAATCCAATTCCTGTTAGTGTCAGTCTTATGGGCTGAAGTCCGGCAGTTTTACTATATGAAAATGCATAGATGAGACAAGCTGTAATAAAGGCGCCGATAAATCCAACAATTGGTAGTGAGTAAACAAATGACCCTGCATCTATTGGAAAATATAAAAAGAAAAGGGCAATTGCAACACCTGCTCCTGAATTAATACCGATAATACCAGGTTCAGCTAAATCATTACGCGTTATGCCTTGTAGTATAGCTCCTGATAGTGCAAGGGCCATACCAGCTAATAGTGTAATTACAATTCTAGGTAATCGAAGAGAAAATAAAATAAACTCTTCTTTAAATGTGCCTTGGCCAAAAAGTGTCGGCAGTAGCCTATCATAGGATAGCGAAGCAGCCCCTAGGCCCATTCCAATTGTGATGGTTGTTGCAATAAGTATAAGTAAGATGAGCACAATTACTCGTTGTTTTTTAGATTGTTGAATCATGAGAACGATCTTCCTCCTTTGCGTACGATAAATAGGAAGAATGGTAAGCCTACTATTGCGATAATTGCAGCGATTGGCGTCTCATACGGTGCGTTGATTGTACGTCCAAGTGTGTCTGCTAATAACATAAAAGAAGCACCGGTAATGGCAGACATCGGTATAACAAACCGATAGTCAGGTCCGACAATAGGACGGACCATATGAGGTACCATTAAACCTATAAATGCCGTATTTCCAACAAGTGCAACAGAAGCACCAGCAAGTAAAATGATAACGATAAAAAGAATGATTTTAATGACGATAATTTTTTGACCTAATCCGACTGCAACTTCTTCGCTTAGGCTAAGAATAGTCAGTTTCTTTGAAAATAAGATTGCTATGAATATACTAATTGAAATAACTGGAACAATGACCTGCAGTTGGCTCCATGATGTTCCGATTACTCCTCCGGCAGTCCACATAGATACATCTTGTGAAATTTTAAAGTAAATCCCAATGCCCTCTGAAATCGCGATTAAAAATGCTGAAACCGCGGCACCAGCGAGTACAATACGAAGAGGAGAAAGGCCACCTTTTTTCATCATACCAATTCCGAAGACCATAATGGCCCCGACAGCGGCACCAATAAAACAAGCAATCATTATATGAAAATAGTTTGCAGAAGGGATAAAGGCAATTGTAATCGCCAAGGCAGCGTTGGCGCCACCAGTTAGCCCAAGTAATCCTGGATCAGCGAGTGGATTTCGCGTTATGCCTTGCATAATTGCACCAGAAACAGCGAGCCCAGCTCCAACAAAAATGGCTGCAATTTCACGGGGTAGCCGAAGTTCACGGATGAGGGAGAGCTTTTCTCCAGTAGCGTTAGAAGTAAGTGCGGTCCATACATCTTGTATGGTGGTATCTGCTGCGCCAAATACCATGGCAAGCATAAAAATAAGGAAGAACATAATGATTCCTAAAATGAACTTGTATATAAAGGAGGTGGAACGTAGATTGTCTTTTGTCATCAGTTTCACATCTTTTCTTTTCATAGAATAAAGGAAGAGGAATTCTTAAAATAAGAATTCCTCATTGTTGTATTATTTACCAAGAAAGCTTTTTTTGAAGAAATCTAATTGAAAATCTAACGTAATTGGATCATTAAAGTAGAATTCTTTTGCATTTACTTCAAAAACTTTATTGTTTTTAACAGCTGGAATATTTTTATACGATTCTGTTTCTTGGAATGAATTATTTGCATCATTGTTTTTACTTACGATTAAGTAATCTCCAGCATATTCAGGTAGAACCTCAGCAGATAATGCATAGTATCCATCTTTTTGCGCTTTTTCTTTTACTTTTTCAGGCATTTTTAATTTCATTTCTTGATAAAGAATTTCCGTTCCACGTCCCCAGTTATCACCAAATACATAAATTTGTTTGTCAAAGTTTTCGATAACAGAAACGGTTGTATCTTCACCAATTTTTGCTTTAATATCTTTTCCTGCAGTTTGTGCACGTTTTTTGAAATCATCGACCCAAGCTTGTGCTTCTTTTTCTTTATTTAGTAGTTTACCGATTTCTAAATGTTGTGTTAAGTAGTCTACTTTTCCATATGTGAATGTTACAGTAGGAGCGATTTTCTTTAACTTATCGATATTTTTAACGTTTGATAAACCAATGATTAAATCTGGATTTAATTCGATGATTTTTTCAATATTTTCATCAGATACTTCTGTAACATCTTTTAATTGTTTCTCGAAACGTGGATTCATTTTAGACCAAGAATCTACACCAACAAGATTTACACCTAAAGACATTACGTTACCTGCGAATGATGATAGTACAACAACACGTTTTGGATTTGCGGGAACTTCAACTTTCCCGTTTTCGGATTGGTATGTAACTGTTTCTGTTTTACTTTCCTTTGCATTTGAAGCGTTTTTCTTATCTGTAGAGCCATTGCTACAAGCACTCATAGCGAGTACAAATAGAACTGTAAGTGAAATGAATAATTTTTTCATTTTTCTTCTCCTTCTATAAAGTGTTTGTAATGTATAGATTTCTAACAAGCTAGGTGTCTCGCTATTAATTATTCTTATAAATCTTGATATCGAGATTTATAAGAATAAAATACTTGATTGATCTAAAAATGAATCTTTATTTTCCTACCAATTTTGTTAATAGTTTACATATTGATAATGATTATCAATATTAACCCTTTAAATAATATAATTTTATCTTTTTGTCTTGTCAATAGTATTTTTAATTGTAAATTTAACGAAAAAAAGATATATTTTATTGATAATGATAATCAATTTTGTTCAATGAATGAGGAGTGAACGGAAATGAATCAAGAAGAGTTATTTGATGTGACCGTGATTGGAGGAGGTCCAGCAGGGCTTTACTCAGCGTTTTATAGTGGACTAAGAGAAATGAAAACAAAGATAATTGAATTTCAGCCACAGTTAGGTGGAAAGATACATGTTTATCCGGAAAAAATGATTTGGGATATCGGGGGATTGCCACCAGTTACTGGAGCGCGGTTAATTGAGCAACTTGTGGAGCAAGGGTTAACATTTCATCCAAAAGTAGTGTTGAATGAAAAGGTAGAATCAATCACTCGGAATGAAGAGGGAATTTTTATACTAACAACTTTCTCTGGTCAAAAGCATTTTTCAAAAACAGTTATTGTAGCTACTGGAAGTGGAATATTGAAACCACAAAAGTTAGCAATTGAAGGTGCAGAGAGGTTTGAAGTCTCAAATTTAAATTATACTGTAAAATCCTTAAAGCGTTTTAAAGATAAGACTGTAATTATTTCAGGAGGAGGAAACTCTGCGATAGATTGGGCAAATGAATTAGAACCCATTGCGAAAAAGGTTTATTTAACATATAGAAAAGATGCTTTAGCTGGCCACGAAGCACAAGTTACTCAACTTATGAATAGTTCGGTAGAGTGTTTCTTTAATACGTCTATTACAAAGTTGATGGCTGATGATAATCACGAAGTAATTGAATATATTGAGTTAACGAATCAAGAAACAGGTGAAGTTTCTCATTTATCTATTGATGAAATCATTATTAATCATGGGTATGAACGTGATATGACGTTATTGGAAAATAGTGAGCTAAATGTTGAAATCGTTGATAATTATTTTATTGCTGGGAGTGCAAGCAGTGAATCTTCCATAGAGGGGTTATATGCTGCTGGGGATATTCTAAAGCATGAAGGGAAATTGCACTTAATTGCTGGGGCCTTCCAAGATGGTGGCAATGCTGTAAATAAGGCGAAACAATTTATTCAGCCAGATGCGAGTGAATATGGAATGGTTTCTTCACATAATGATGTTTTCAAACAGCGTAACCGAGAACTTATTAAGCAAATGGTGAAATAATGGGTTGTGTTAAGAAGGTCAAAGAAAGAAATGAATAGAGAAAAATGCGTAAATGAATGATGAGGGATTTGAAATAAATATCTTTGTAATAGATAAACACCCAGTTACTTTCTTATCTTTATTAAGTAAGGAAGTAGGCTGGGTGTTTATCTGTTTTCTATCTTTTTTCTCATTTGTATTACACCGGTTTCTTCAGTGCACGTCTTTTACATGTATTTTGAAAGAAGAGAGTGTAGAGACGTGAACGATTTATTTATAAATCCTTTTTTTGTTTATCTATTTTCTTAAGGCAAGGAAAATCATGCTGTTCCTTGTGCGTAATGATCAGGAAATTGCTTGTTTTGCACAGAGGCAATGTATTGTTTACCATGTTTTCTAGCAACAGATTCTAGTATGTGGCGTACACGTTTTGTAAGTCGCCCCTGATTTTGTAATGCCTCGCAGTATGCATCATAGTAAGCATATTTAGCCCAAAGAAAATCATCTTGTTGGAATAAGAAATGATTTTGGTACCATTCTCCAATTGTACTATAGTTCACGTTTTCATTTATAGCCTTTCTTTGCTCAATAATTCTTTTTGGTAAATCTTTAGAAAGCTGAGCAGCGGTGTTTGTTGTTTCAGATTGTAATGCTTGCTCTAACATTGTAATGATGTGATGAGTAGCCATATGTTAACTCCCCTTTTTGTAAATGGATAAGTGCCATCTGTATTTTTTATATCCTCTATATTACTATACAAGATATGGAATGCATCTACCTGCTTTTTGATTTGTATTTACAAAATCTTTTATAATGATCTAGACATAAAAAATAATAAGGGAATGAAACAATTGTATATAACGGTAAAAGAAGCAGCAGAATATTTAAATCTTCCGGAAGCTTACATTGAAGAATTGATTCAGCAAAAACGAATTCGAGCCGTATATGACGGTGAGCAATATTTGCTGAATAAAGAACAGTTCAATACGCATTTAGAGCAGATGGAAAAATATAAACAGTTAGTAGAAGAAATAGTAAATGAGCCAATTCCAGAGGATATGGATGTAAAAGACGAAGATTAAAATTCATGGGTCTATGGTGTAGTATCCTATGAAAAGCTATACAGAATCGTTTTTAAAAATACCGTTTCAAGATGTGTAGAATCAGTATCTTGAAACGGTATTTTTTTATGCGGAAATAGTAAAAGAATGTGCATAAATGGAGGCCGATATCATGCTAGGTATTGATAGGAGCCCTGTTAGTCTTTTGTACATAAGAGACATACATATTGGATAAATGTACCTCCGTGTTAAAAACATATTTTTATATAATGGGACAATCATAGAGAACGTAACATGTACAGATACATATACTATCAGTGCAAACGACTTATAAATGAATGAAAGGAGTTTTCTCATGAGCGAGCTTAGTAGTGATTTGCTGTATGGATTGATTGGAGAGAGTGTTAGAGTGAATCGAGGTGGACCAGAGTCCCAAAAAGGTACAGTGATTTCGGTTTATTCTGATTACTTTGTCTTGTTAAGTGAAAGTGGAACGGTTTTCTATTATCAGTTAGAGCATATTAAAAGTATTACAAGGAATGTAAAGGAGAGCGGTGTGGAAATTGTAAGTTTACCAACATTTGTAGAAAGTGATGATTTTCACGGCTTACTCCAAAACTTAAAATATCGTTGGGTGAAAATTAATCGCGGTGGTCCTGAAAAAATTGAAGGGATTTTACAAGATGTATCTTGTGAATTTGTAACATTAATCGTAAAAGAGGAAGTTGTACAGATTGCTCATTATCATATTAAAAGCATAAATTACGGTTTACAAGTACAAGCAGAAGAGGATGAAGATAATCAATCAAATAATCAACAATATAGAGCAAGAGCAACAAGACAGTCGAGTCGAAACCGATAATGATAAAGAAGGAAAAAGAGGAAAAGGAGGAGTGGAATTGAAAAATATACAGCCTTTCAATCAAATTAAAGGCTTGGTGTATCAAGGAGTAAAAGTGAACCTCGGCGGACCAGAGAGTCGAACTGGTGTGTTGTTAGCGGTTGGAGATGACTATCTTGTTCTTCAAGCCAATACGGGTGAAGTTGTTTATTATCAACAAGAGCATGTTAAAAGCGTGATAAATAAAGCAAAAGAACTAGGTATTGCCGCTAACTTTATCGAGCAGCCATATGTGACGGGGCAAGCTTTTCAAGATATACTTGCTACTTTGAAGCATAAGTGGGTAAAAATTAATCGTGGTGGTCCAGAAAGTGTTGAAGGTATATTAAGTGAAGTGAATGATGAATATATTACATTAGTGAACCGCGATGAAGTGATTTATATTGTTACATTTCACATTAAAAATGTAAATCAAATTACTAAAAATAAGAAAAATGAAGAAGAAAATTAATTATTAAAAATAAGAAGGGGCATATGGAAACAAGGGTCGAGAATGGAGACTGCTCAATAGGTCTTGTTTTTTCTTATAATATTGGTTACATGTCCCGCACATTTTTTGTGAGAAATGGATCATGTTTGTATTCCGTCATTAGAAATATGAAAAAGCAATGTGTGCTGTAAATAGGTCATAATCAATCTTATTTTTAGCGATATTGTCAAAATTAGTATTTGTAGAAAGGAGGACACAGATGAATGACCTAAGCAAAAATATTGGAGAATATATCTATGTTAAATTAATCGGTGAGAAAAGGTTTAAAGGATTATTAATTGATGTAGGCAATGATATTGTCGTTATTTATGATGGGAAAGATTATATCTATATTTCTTCATATCATATTCAATATTATAAATTTTTGGAGAGTCCTATGGCCGAAATACAAAAGCCAGAAACAGATTCTGTTATTAAAAGAGAGTCACCATCAATTTCGCTAAGGAAAGTCTTGAGTACATCGAAAGGGATCTTTACGGAGATTTATGTAGCTGGTGATTACGCTATTCATGGTTATGTTACAAGTATTATGAATGACTATTTAGTATTCTATAGCCCCGTGTACAAAACAGTATATGTTTCTTTAAAACATTTAAAATGGTTAATCCCCTATCAAGAAAATCAAATTCCGTATGCCCTCAATAAAAATGAACTTCCAGTTAATCCATTAAATATTACACTAGCTAGAACATTTGAAGAACAGCTAATCAAAGTAGCAGGGAAAATTATAGTGTTCGATTTAGGAGAGCTCTCAAATAAAATAGGGAAGATGACAAAAATTGAAGACGGTCATATTGAATTGATTAAGGCGCGTGATGAAAAAGTATATTTAAATATTCAACATGTAAAATCGGTTCATTTTCCGTAAGTTTGTTATGATGGCTTGCTTTTTCTTTTATGCATGTAAAAGAAAAAGCAAGCCTATTTTTGTCTTCCCATTCGGATGGGGAGTAGTACTTCAACCTAAAAAGAAAGGTTACATGTCGTTTTTTCAATTTGTATTTATAGAGTTATGAGTTAATAAGGCATATTTTCATAATAAAAAATGTGTACGAGCATGTTTATTATGTCCAAGCTACCCTTTCAAAATTGAATAAATTATGTATTATCTAATTAAATATTAAAGGAGTTTTCAAAGTGAGTCAGCTTAAACATTCATTTTCAATTACATTACTTGGTAGTGGCGGTGGAGCAGCTAAAGCAGTATTGGCAGTGTTAAACCAATCTGTGGTAAATATCAATGATCCTATTTATTCCGTGATAAAAGATTTAAAGTTTCATCTTGTTGATATAAAGCAAAAGGAAAAAAATTATTATGATGAATTATTTCCAAACTTGAAGGACAAATTCTTTCTTCATGAAATAAATCTTCAAAATTCGGTACTGTTTAAACAGCATTTACAGCAAACGGATACTGGTGTAGTTATCGACGTTTCTGGAGCAGATACGATTAGTATACTGAGTTGTTGTAATGAATTAGGAATTGCTTATATAAATTCAGCTTTAGAGAATGAACAGGTTGATCAAGATGATAGTTTAATGGGTTTTCAGCTTACGGAACGCTATACGAGATTTGAAAAGGAAAAAAATAAATTTACAAACACAAGAGCTATTATAGGATCAGGAATGAATCCTGGTGTTGTTCAATGGATGGTTGTACAGCTTATGAAAGAACAACCAGAGAAAAAGCCACGAGCATGTTATATTATAGAGCATGATTATTCTTTCTTTGCAGACCAAAATCTTATAAAACCAAATACTCTTTATGCTTCATGGGCTGTAGAACGTTTTCTTGATGAAGCGATATTAAGTTATCCAATGTATGTAAGTCATCATCGACCAATCTATTTTTATGAGGATGTATATGCTTCGGAGTATAAGGTGAGATTAGGAGAGAAAGAGTTTCATGGTTGTCTAATGCCACATGAAGAAGTTCTTATTCTTGGAAAAACATTTGATATGGAAGTAGGTTTCCTTTACCGTATTAATGAATATACAACAGATTTAATTCGAAAAAATCTAGATGATGTGGATAAATTATGGAATTGGAATCGAAAGGTTTTTAATCCGGCAGAGGACGAAATAGCTGGAGAGGATTTAGTTGGTGTGTTACTTGTTTATGAAGACAATGAAAAATATATGTATAATGTAATGAATAGTAGTGAGGTTTTTCAGAAATATAAGACGAATGCAACTTATTTTCAGGTTGGTTGTGGCATTTATGCTGGATTGTCCAGCCTGCTGTTAGATATATTTTCACCAGGTGCATATTATGTTGAGGAATTATTACTTAATACAAAAAGCAAATATGGTGAATATTTACGTGTTTATATGAACGATTTTGTGATAGGTGATAATTCATTTACAGATGGATTGCTTCATGAGCGAGTGAAGTGGATCTAATTAACTATTTGTTAAAGAAGGGGCACTCCCTTTATTATATTGGTACAGGGAAAAAGCCAAGGAACCTTGCCAAATATATAGAATTTAAAAACAAGAGTACTTTTCAGAAAAGTGCTCTTGTTGTGTAAATATAAACATTTTATGAAAAGTTACAAGAATGCTTTTTTTTATAAAATACTTAGTTTATAATGGAGGAAAATATCGACATGAAGTTTTATTACTCATGTACCGGTTTGTAGTTTTTACTTGTACGAATGGTTATAACAAGTTGGGTTTATGTGAATTAAAAAAGAGGGGTGCACATGCATCCTTTTTTCTATGTTGATATTATGACAGAGGTGGTACGATGGAACTAACATTAAATTCGACCGTATGTTTACACACGATTCAATTTCAAAAAGATCAAAAGAATTATATTGTAAAAGATACAATTACAGGAGAAAAATATGAAATGCCGCCACTTTGCATTGATGCACTTGCAATGATGCGTGACGGCTTTTTATTGGGAGAAATTGAAGAAAAGCTAAAGGAAGAGTATCCAAAAGAAGAAGTAAATATTTTGGAATTTGCGAGGCAATTGTTAGAACTAGAGCTTGTCGGAATGGTTGATGGAGAAGAAATTATTTGTACGAAAAAGAAAGATAAAGACTATTTTGCCTGGATTCGTCCTCGGGTTGAACAGTTTTTTCTTAATTTGAATCGAAAATATCGAAGCAGAGATCAATGATGATCTCTGCTTTTTTGTTGAATTAGAAAATAACCGCGAATGCTCTAGCAAAAGCGCCGTCACTATTTTTAATTTTTAATGGTGCTGCTGAAAAGAAAAAGCGTTTTGTTACAAGAATAAAAATAGGTATTCACCCAACTAAGGATTCCAGCATATGGTGGTTTATGTAAGTAAACTGCTGCAAAGGAGTGAGTGCAGTGACAGGGAAGATTTTAAATTATTATGCTGGTGGTAATACAGCTAGAGGTTTTTATAGTCTATACGAGGAAAACTTAAGTGGATTGGAAAGGCTGTTCATTTTGAAAGGTGGTCCAGGGACAGGGAAATCCTCACTGATGAAAGCGATTGGGCATGAGTGGACTGGAAGAGGATATGATATTGAATTTTTGCATTGTTCTTCTGATAACAAATCCATCGATGGTGTTATTATCCCCAAATTAAAAGTAGGAATTGTAGATGGAACAGCACCACATGTCATTGAGCCAAAAACACCTGGAGTTGTAGAAGAATATGTAAACTTAGGCGTTGCTTGGGATTCAGAAAAGTTACGAAAGCATAAAGATGCGATTACACGTTATATATCGGAAGCCAGCGGTGCCTTTCAATCAGCGTATGCTTGTTTCAAAGAGGCATTAGCTATACACGATGATTGGGAGAAAATTTATATTGATAATATTGATTTTGAAAAAGCAAATGAAGTAACAAATCAGCTTATACAAAAGTTATTTGCAACTAACAAAGGAATGCAGGCGGTTGTAAAGCACCGTTTCTTAGGAGCAGCGACACCAAAAGGTGCGGTTGATTTTGTCCCGAATTTAACTGAAGGGATTCCTCATCGTTACTTTATAAAAGGGCGCCCTGGGTCAGGGAAATCTACGATGTTAAAAAAAATAGCAGCGGCAGCAGAAGAAAAAGGTTTTGAAGTTGAAGTATATCATTGTGGATTTGATCCAAATAGTCTAGATATGATTATTGTAAGAGAGTTGGGATTTGCAATCTTTGACAGCACAGCACCACATGAGTATTTTCCAGAGCGAGAAGGTGACAAGGTTATTGATATGTATGATCTCATTGTTAATCCCGGAACAGATGAAAAATATGCTACAGAAATTCGCAATGTTTCGATTCAATATAAAACAAAAATGAATGAGGCGATGTCCTTCTTGGCAAAAGCAAAAGCAGTACGAGATAAGTTAGAGCGGATTTATATTGCTGCTATGGACTTTTCAAAGGTAGAGGAATATAAAAAAGAAATACAAAGAGAATTTGAGCGACTTGCAGAGGTTGATACTCAGAAACAAAAGTAGGAAAGTTTCGGGCTGTCAGGTAATTCCTGACAGCTGTTTTGAAATGTAGTAGAATTAGTATTATAGTTGTCGAATTTCCAGGGAAATGATCAGAATATGAGGGTGATACATATGAGAGATAAAATTCAATTGGAATTAGAGAAAATCGAGAAAGAGAACGATGTGAACATTTTATTTGCAGTAGAATCTGGAAGCCGGGCATGGGGATTTCCGTCGAAAGATAGTGACTATGATGTTAGAGTTGTATATATTCATCAAGTAGATTGGTATTTATCTATTAATGAGAAGCGTGATGTCATTGAATATCCAATTAGTGATGCATTGGATATAAGTGGCTGGGATATTCGAAAAGCCTTGCAGCTATTTGCAAAATCAAATCCTGCATTATTAGAGTGGATCCGTTCGCCAATCTTTTACTCTAAGAACTCGGATCTTCCAGAACGTTTACAAAAAATAAGCGAAGATGATTTTGATCCAAAGGCAACAATGTATCATTACTTACATATGGCTTCAAAAAACTATCGTGAATTTCTACAAGAAGAGAGTGTGAAGTTAAAAAAATACTTCTATGTATTACGTCCTATTTTAGCTTGCAAATGGTTAGAAGAGAAAGGGACATTGCCGCCTGTAGAGTTTGAGGAGTTAATGAATGAACTGGCGTTAAAACAAAATCTTCTAGCTGAGATTAATGATTTACTAATAAAGAAAAAAAGTGGTGTCGAGCTGGATGCTGGCCCGAAAATTACATTATTAAATGAATTCTTGGAGGAGCAGATTTCTTATTATCAAGAATATGTAAAAGAAATTGAAAAGGGAAAGGGCATTGAAGTTGAGAAGTTGAATGATTTATTTAGGGATATATTATTTAAGAGAGGAACAGAGCACCGATAATTTGGTGTGCTGCTTTTTTAGATGATACGTCAAAACAAAGTGAGAGCTAGAGAATTAGGTAGGAGATAAACTCTCTGTAAATCCCCACTGATGTACGTTTCGCCTAAATAAGTGTACTTACATAATAAATTGACTCATACAAAAAGAAACGTTTTTCTGTATGAGTCAATTTTAGCTTACAGGAATTTATTCTCCATCAACCCGTTTTAATGGCTTATCCGCAGGCCCTTCAATCACATCTCCTTCAATTGAAAAACGTGATCCGTGACAAGGACAATCCCACGTACAATCACCGCCGTTCCATTCTACTTCACAGCCAAGGTGTGTACATGTCGTATCAACAATATGTAGTTTTCCTTCATCATCTTTATAAGCACCTGCACGTTTTCCGTTTACTCTTACAACGGCACCCTCGCCATTTTCAAGATCTTCTGGTTTACGCAAAGCAAACTCTAGCTTTCCTTCAATTAAATGTTTTGCCACATCAAGATTTTGAGAAACAAATGTTTTTATATCTGAATCTGCATGGAATCGTGATGGAGCAAAGAGTTCTTTGTAGGGACTATCTGTTTTTGTAATCGAGGCTTTTAATAGCTGCGCTGCAGCAGTTCCCGTTGTCATCCCCCATTTCCGATAGCCTGTTGCAACAAATATGTTTGGATTCCTTTCATTGATATGCCCAATGTAAGGAAGTTTATCTAGAGTAATTAAGTCTTGTGTGGACCATCTATAAGGAATTTCATCTATTCCAAATGTTTCTTCTGCGAAAGAGTACAGTGCTTCATAATGAAGCATTGTATTGATTCCTTGTCCTGTTTTATGGCTTTCACCACCAACAAGAATAAGTTTTTCTCCATTCATTGTTGTGTAGCGTAAGGAGCGTGTAGGGTTGTCTATGCTTAAATACATGCCTCCGGGATAATCTTTTTTCGCTTTGATTGCTAGAACATAGGAACGCTCTGCATACATTCTTGCGAAGAAAAAGCTGTTCGCATCATAGAAAGGAAAATGGGAACAGGAAACGACATATCCACATGTAATGCGATGACCATCTTTTGTAATGACTTGTGGATAGAAACCTTTTTCGATATCAATTGCAGTGGTTTGTTCATAGATTGTTCCACCTGCTTCAATAAACTGTTCTACTAGATTTTTTAAATAATGAAGAGGATGGAATTGTGCTTGGTTTTTCATAACAAGTGCCGCCTGAACTGAGATCGGAAGTGGAATGGACTCTACATAGTCACAAGGAATATTTAGCTTTTTATAAGCTTCGTATTCTTTTGTTAATTTCCGTAATCCGTCATTGCAGTTTGTATATAAGTAGGCATTTTCTTCAGTAAAATCACAGTCAATGTTATTTGTTTTAACTGTTTCTTTTATAAATTGTAATGCTTTTTCATTTGCCTCATAGTATAGGCGAGCTTGATCAGCCCCCAAATGATGAATTAGCTCATCATAAATGAGATCGTGTTGTGCTGTAATCTTTGCGGTCGTATGGCCTGTCGTTCCATTTAAAATATTTCCAGAATCGATTAAAACAACTTTCAAGCCCTCTTTTGCAAGTAAATAAGCAGTTGTGATACCTGTAATTCCAGCGCCGATAATCGCGACTTCTGTTTTTATATTTTCGGATAACTTGGGGAAAATAGGGAGTGAAGTAGAGTCACGCCAATATGGTTCTGGAAATTTGGGAAATGAATGGTTTGCCATCGTATGATCCTCCTGTTTTAAAATAATGTACTACTTAATTTTTCCAACCTTTATCAAATTCATGTAGATTACTTTTACTTCAGAAGAAGGGATACTGTACAGTTAAGAATAAGTTTTAAATATTTGTAAAACAAAAATATTATTTTGGTATAATTTAAAATGTGTGTTTTGTCATAAAGATATTTTAAATGATAGCCAATTTTATAAAGGATTATTTATGCTCACATATAAGCTACTCTTGTATGAAGCTGATTTTCGTATATGTGAAAGTATTTATATATATAATGGATAAAAGCTTATGAAATCTATGTTTTTCCTTTGGTAAAATAAAATATTATTATGAAAATACAACCACATTTTATTACTAGGTCATAAAAGTTATTGACAATACAGAAAGTCTATTGATATGATTCATCATGTGGAAAGGTTGATAAAGAGTAAAAAGAGAAATGTTTTTCATTGATAATAAAAGCGAAAATGAGTGAGTATGATTTGCTTATTATAAATGCTTTTTGTAATTACCTAGTGTTATCAATCTGGAAACAAGAATTGATTTATGCAAGTTGCGTAAGCGCGGCATAAGAAAGGGGCAAAAGGATGAAGGAGCTTCATACGTTTGGATGGTATGCAGCGCGTGTATCGCCGCATTTGCCAAAAAAAGCATTTAAACCAGTTCCAACTCGTTTATTTGGTGGACTGGCTTATTTACTTGTGGCGGTAGCTGGGTTAATAACGATTGGTTTATTTGACTTGAATGTGTGGGCAAATCTTGGGATTGCAATTGTTCTCGGATTATGTTTTGCCTCACTTGGATTTTTAGGACATGAAATTTTGCACGGAACGGTTGTAAGAAAAGCATGGCTTCGTGATTTTTTAGGGGCAATTGCATTTATGCCATTGTCTACAGGGCCGAAACTATGGAGAAAGTGGCATAATGCGACGCACCATGTGCATACACAACATGAGGAACATGACCCGGATGCGTGGCCAACACTTGAAAAGATGAAGAAGAGTAAATTTTTAAGATGGGTGTATCGTATGCCACTTCATGTACGTTCTTTCTTCAGTTTTCTGTCACTAACAATTCAATTTACAATACATTCAACTCGTATGTTCTTTCATTTTATAAAAGAGTTTAAGTCATCGAATCAGAAGTCTGTATGGCTTCAACTTGTCTTGCCGTGGACGGTTTGGATTAGCTTATTATTTATTATGGGGCCTGCGAAGTGGTTATTTGCATACGTGATTCCATTATTAATTGCAAACTTTATTGTAATGGCATATATTGCAACAAATCACCGCTTAAATCCAATTGTTCCTGTAAATGATCCATTAGCTAACTGTTTATCTGTAACAGTGCCGCGCTGGGTTGATGTTTTGCATTTTAATTTCTCATATCATACGGAACATCATTTGTTCCCTGCTATGAGTTCAAAGTATTACCCATTAGTAAAAGAAAAAATTAAAGAAATGTGGCCGGAGCGTTATCATGAAATGCCGATGACGAAAGCATTAGCAGCGCTTTGGAACACACCTCGTGTATATTATCAAGGCAGTGAATTAGTTGACCCTCATAAAGAACATTTCTATGGTTCTTTAGGGAATGGGTTAGATCCTGATAATATTTCATATCGTGAGGAGCATATAGACGAGCAGGAAACTATTAAAAAAGTGAATCCATGATTGTGTGAAGTAGATTATTTAGAACCCTTTAACTATAAAAAAGCAAACTACCTAAAAAGTAGTTTGCTTTTTATTTTGTATTTTGACATGTTTTTTGTATGTAATAGTAACTTTTCATGCATTTTTTTCAATCTAATAGATGAAAGATTTTTTGCGGTTTTTCCTATAAAGAGAGTGCTTTTTCCTTCTTTTTATTTACGTGCAAAGAATTACTTTGTTTACGTTGAAGCCTTTTCTCTAAGAGGTTTACGAGATAGGTAAATAAAAGTACGAGTGCAAGATAATAGATACCAACAACAATATATGTTTCTAATTGTTGAAAATTACCAGCTGCTATAGAGAGACCAGAGCCCCATAATTCTGACATACCTACATAGGCAACAAGTGAAGAATCCTTTAACCCAATAATAAATTGGTTTCCTAGGGGCGGAATAGAGAGCCGGAATGCTTGTGGTAAGATAATGCGCCGCATAGCAAGTGGATAAGACATTCCAAGGGAACGGGCAGCTTCTAATTGTCCACGATCGACGGATTGAATAGATCCACGAAAAATTTCTGTAATATATGCTCCATTATGAATAGCTAAAGCGATTGCCCCCGCCCAAAAAGGGGTGAAGACAATGATAGATGTAATCCCGAAGTAAAGAATAGCAATTTGTACGATTAAAGGTGTACCACGGATAATAGCAATATAAACATGTGCAATACTATTTAATACTTTATTATTAGAGATACGAAAGAAGGCAAATAGTAGTCCGATTAATGAACCGAGTAGTAAGGAAGTTAACGTTAATTGTAATGTTATACCAACAGCCTTTAAAAGTGTTGGATACGTAGATATGAAAATTTCAAACATTAGAGTCACCTCAATATAGAATTTATTTTAAGAAATAGATGTGAATGCCCCACGGCTGAGGTGGGGCATCGCTTATGAATGAAAAATGATTTGTTTTTTAGAAGGGTACACCCTTTTATTTTGTTTTTTCCTCTTCTCCAAGAATATTTTTTCCAAACCATTTTTTACTGATTTTTTCATATGTGCCATCTTTAATAATTTCCTCCAACGCTTTGTTTACTTTCTTCACCATTTCTTTATCGTCTTTACGAATTGCAATTCCCATTTCCTCAAGATTTAATGGTTTGCCAGCTTCTTTTATATTTGATTTTCCCTCTTTTATCATACGAAGACCAACCATTTGATCCGTAATAACAGCATCTACTCGGCCTGGTTCTAAATCCATAAGAGCTGTAATGTCACTGTCGTATTCAGTGATTTGATCTGTATGTTTTTCCACAAGTGTTTTAAATGTACTAGCTTTTACAACACCGATTTTTTTTCCTTTTAAGTCTTCTACTGAAGAAATGGAATTGTTCTTTTTAGCTACGAAAATTTGTG
>Ga0102589_1001256_pt1 | contig 36441 bp, 37 predicted proteins | sample AraplaMF_Col_mLB_FD_76858 | JGI IMG/M metagenome (GOLD analysis project Ga0102589, IMG submission 76858) | Arabidopsis root microbial communities from the University of North Carolina, USA - plate scrape MF_Col_mLB | ecosystem: Host-associated > Plants > Roots > Endosphere | place: USA...
ATATTTCCTTCACTGTTTTGTAAACTGAAATCGTGAGCATTATAATGTATTTCTTCTTTTCCGCCGTTTTCTATAGTTACATTAGCGATTAAAAATTCATGACCCTCTTTAGGTTTATCGAATTCTCCACCTGGAGACTTTTCAACATTTGTAACAGTTAATTTGTGATTTCCAAGATTAATTGTTTCGCCAACTTTAAATTTTTTTTTCTCTTCTTTCTTTTCAGTTGTTTGTTCTGTTTTTGTATCATTTGATACTTTCTTGGCAGTTTCTTCTGTATCACTACATCCCGCTAGACTGATAGCAAGCGCTCCAGTTATAACGAGTGTACCCATCTTCTTATACATTTCGTTTCCTCCAATTATATAAAATATATGATTCCTGAACTATCATAACAAATATGGTTACAACTTTTTTGTCAGATTATGTCGAACATAAAAAAAAGAGAGCATAAGCTCTCAGATGGAAAATGTTTCTTCTACAAGGGGTTACCATACATGCCCATCAACTTAAGAATTCAGAACTATCCCAAAACGAAAAAATGAGCTTTTTTATTACAAGTTAGGACAAAATCTCGTTCTGGGGGTAGTTGTATTTTCTTAGCTTGATAGCGATGTGGTGGTATCCCATAACCGAATCTATATTAACAAAAGGTGTTTTCACGTATAGAAAGCATCTTTTCAATCAACAACAAAGGGATCTTTAATGAACCAGAATGCCTTCGCTGTTATAAAGTGAAGCTTTAATCAGTGGGGGTTTTCTCCCTCCCCACTGATTATTAGTTAAACCAATCGAGCTTTTACGGACAGTGCATCTCCCACCTAACTTCTTTGCTTTCGCTGAATTTTGAAGTGGGAGTGTTACTGTCCGTTAATGCGGGATAAATCCAACTTTCTAGTAAGTCGATAATCTTACTCCATAATGCTCCGCAAGATTAAAGCGTCTGTCCATTATCAATTGTAAATATTTGTCCCGTAATAGATTCCTGGATTAATTGAAAAAGAATCGCTTCGGCAATATCATCTGGTGTTGAAATTCTTTGAAGTGGTAGATTCCCCGCCAGTTGGTACATTTTCTCTTCATTACCTGCCCACCACCTTGTATCGACTGCACCAGGAGAAATACTATTTACTCTAATATCAGGTGCTAATGCAATTGCGAGCGATTTTGTCATCGTATGAATGGCTGATTTTGTTGCGGCATATGGTACAGATGATCCTAATCCCGTTATCCCTGCAACGCTTCCCATATTCACAATCGCACCTGATTTTTTCTCCTTCATATAAGGAACAACAGCTTGTATACAATGAAACATCCCTTTCACGTTCACACTAAAAAGGTCATCCCACACTTGATCCGTTACAGACTCTAAATCATCCATAGGTATTTGAGCTGTTATACTCGCATTATTCACTAAACAATCGACTGTTCCAAAAAAATGAACAGTTTGAGATACCATATCCTCTACTTCTTCTTTTTTGGCTACATCTGCTTTCAAAGCCACCGCGGTACCTCCTCGCTGCTTTATTTCATTCACAGTTTCTAACGCTTCTTTTTCGGAACGGCTATAATTCACCACAACTTTCGCTCCTAAACTCGCTAATCTCAACGCAACAGCCTTTCCAATACCTGTGCCACCGCCTGTTATAATGGCTACTTTATCTTTTATATTCATTTTAAAATCTCCTCACTGTATCTGATTTGATTTCATTTTATCTTCGTTCGTTTGAGGAGTATAATACTGAATAATGACTATGGTATCATTTTAAATAATACCTAGGTGGAGGGATCTATTCTTGGAAAGCCATGACTTATGGATTTTTAAGCATGTTGCAGAACTACAATCAATCTCTAGAGCTGCTGAAAAGTTGGGATATGTACAACCAAATATAAGTCAGCGAATTAAAAACTTAGAAGATGAACTCGGCGTTAAAATATTAAAGCGCAATAACAGAGGAGTAACATTAACGGAAGAAGGAAAAGTATTATTAGATTACACAAATGAAATTATGTCTTTAATGAATGAAGCGAAATCAAAAATAAACCCTGAGAAATGGAGAGATTCTTTAACACTTGGGGCATCTCAAACTATTTCTGCGGTGAAAGTACCTCAGCTATTTTCTTCTTTTTTGGAGTTACATACAAATATTGATATGAAGCTAAGAACGAATGATAACGCAAAGTTACAAGAAATGCTTTTGTATGGAGAACTTGATGGGATTTTTTTAAGCGGTGCATATAATGATTCACAATTCGAAAGTGTGTACAGTTATTTTGAAAATATGATACTCGTTTTACCAAAAGATACTCTGCCCGAAAATCAAACTTTACTTGTAAACAGTAATCCAAATTGTATATATAGAAAGAAGCTATTAGATTATTGTCATATGAATAACTTTGACCAAAGGGCGATACTGGAATTTGATTCACTTGAATCGATTATGCAAGCTGCTCACGATGGGCTTGGTATTACGATCGTACCTACTAATGTTGTATATAGCCGAAATAAGCCAAAAACAATTCATTATGAAGAACTGCCCGAAACAGTCGAAATTGATTTTGTGATTAAACGTAGAAAACAGCAATCGCAAGGCTTAAAGAAATTCATTCGTTTTTTGCGAGAGTTATAAGTGTAAAGCAAAAGCCCCTTCAGGTTTCTAGATATATTGATGACTGATGAGTGAGGTAATATATAGTAAATGAAAGTTTATCGGTGCAAACTCGAATATATCGTCACTTTAGCAAACAACGACAAAAAAAGGAGCCTACTGGCTCCTTTTTTTTATTGCGCAATTAATTCCGCTTCATTTATTTTTTCCAAATAAGACAACACATGCTTTACTGCTGCCTCACCTTGATCGATACAATCTGGAAGACCTGATCCGCCGTAAGAGCTACCAGCTAAATAAACGCCTGGTAATTCTTTATCCATAAATGTTTTTAACTTTGTCATACGTTCTTTATGCCCCACAGTATATTGCGGCATGGCATCTTTCCAGCGGCTGACAACCGTAAAGTCCGGCTCTGCTGTAATATCCATTGTTTTTTGTAAATCTTCTAATATAAAACGAACCATTTCTTCATCTGTTTGTTCGACAATTGCTTCATCACCAGGACGCCCCATATAGCAGCGAAGAAGCACTTGACCTTCCGGTGTTGTATGGGGCCATTTCTTATGTGTCCACGTACATGCTGTAATGGAAAAATCGCTATTTCGGGATACAACGAAGCCTGTACCATCAATATCACGCTTAATAGCTTCTTTTGGAAAGGCTAATGCAACATTAGCAACCGACGTCGATGGAACATTGCGGAAGAAACGAAACTCCTTATACTGTGCAAACATAGACGGCAATACTTTGTGAGATGCAGCAACCACAATAGAGTCCGCCTCAATTTCTTTTCCATTGCTCAGCGTAATCGTATAACCATCGCCCATTTTTGCGACTTTTTCAATCCGAGTCCCCTTCACAATAGTTCCATCTTCTAGCTGCTCTTCTATTCTTTCTACAATAGATTGCAGCCCTGTTTTCAATGTTAAAAAGATCCCTTGCGGCGCTGCATCCCTTTCTTTCTTCGGGGCCAAATTACGCATACCGAGTGAAATACTCCGATATTTCTGCTCTACTTGATAAAACTGCGGGAATGTCGCCATTAAGCTCATTTGATCAATATCTCCTGCATAAATCCCAGATAACAATGGTTCGATTAAATTTTCAACCACTTCATTTCCTAAACGACGACGGAAAAATTGACCAAGTGATTGATCAGAAACAGGCTTTGAACGAGGTAATACAAAATCAAAACCTGCTCTTACTTTACCAATCGGAGAGAACAATCCTGAAAATAGAAAGGGCGTAATTTGCGTTGGAATTCCCATCATGGATCCACTCGGCATCTTATGTAATCGGTTGTTCACAAGAACAAATGACTGACCAGTTGCGTTGTTTACAAGCGCATCTCCAAGGCCTAATTCTCTGGCTAACCTGGCTGCACTTTCTTTTCTTTCTAAGAAAGAATCTGGACCGCGCTCAATTGTAAATCCATCTTTTCGAACGGTTTGAATTTTGCCGCCAAGCCTACCCGACGCTTCTATTAGCAATGTATCAATCGGCAATCCTTTTTCGCGAACTTCTTTTTGTAAGTAATACGCTGTTGTTAAACCTGTAATTCCACCACCGATGATAACAACTTTCTTTTTCAAAATGGCTCCTCCTTTCCCATTGTCTCACGAAGCTTCTGCTTGTTTCTTTAACACGACATCTGCTAAGCAAGAAATAAATGCATCTGATGCATTTGGCATTTCCGGACGATAATACTTCGCTCCAATTTCTTCTGTAACAATTTTGCATTCAATATCATTGTCATACAACACTTCTAAATGTTCAGCTACAAATCCAACCGGTGCATATACAAATGAAGTGTAGCCATATTTTTCATGTAGTTCTCTCGTTAAATCTTGTACATCTGGCCCGATCCATGGGTCCGGTGTATTGCCCGCACTTTGCCAACCGACCGCATAATTAGGAACTTCTGCACCACGTGCAATATAATCAGCTGTTTCATTTAACTGTTCTGGATAAGGATCACCTAAAGCGATGATTTTCTCTGGTAAACTATGCGCAGATACAATTAACACTGCTTTTTCAAGTTCTTCTTCTGTCATACTGCTATATACTTTTTTCACTTCATCTACCCAGTACTGGATAAATTTCGGTTCTTTATACCAGCTATCGATACCGTGAATTGTTAGATTTCCGAGTTTCTCTGCTTCTTCTTGTGCTCTGCCGACATATGATTTTACGCTGAACGTAGAATAATGTGGAGCAAGAACAAGGGCAATTGCTTCTTCAATCCCATCGTTATGCATAGCTTCTACAGCATCCTCAATGAAAGGTTCAATATGCTTTAATCCAAGATACATATGGAACTCTACGTTATCCTGCATCCCGTTTAAATGTTTTTCTAACTTTTTCGCTTGTTCTAATGTAATAGTAGCTAAAGGAGAAATACCACCAATTGCGCGGTAACGTTCTGTCAGGTCCTCTAACATTTCTGGACTTGGCTTTCGTCCTCTGCGAATATGTGTATAGTAACGTTCAATATCTTCTTCTTTATATGGTGTTCCGTATGCCATTACAAGCAAACCAATTTTCTTTTTCATACACCTATTCTCCTTTACTTCGCTAACTGTCCTTTAGAATACTCATGAATAAATGACGTCAAACGCTTTAATGTATCTGGATTTACTTCCGGGAATACACCGTGACCTAAGTTAAATACATAACCAGGTTGTTTCATCCCTTGATCTAAAATTGTTTTTACATGTTCTCTGATAACGTCCCATGGTGCAAGTAAGAATGAAGGATCCATATTACCTTGTACCGCTTTATGAATACCGCGGCCGCGCGCTTCTTCAATTGACAAGCGCCAATCAAGCCCAACTACATCAAGAGGTAAGTCATTCCATTCATTTGCTAAATGCCCTGCTCCAACGCCGTGCATGATCATCGGAACGTTCATTGTGCGAACTTCCGTGAAAATACGCTCCATTGCAGGTTTAATAAATGTGCGGTAATCTGCTACATTCACCGTTCCAACCCAAGAATCAAAGACTTGTACTGCTTTTGCTCCTGCTTTAATCTGTGCTTTCAAATATGTGATTACCATATCGGCAAGCTTATCCATTAAGGCAAACCAAGCTTTCGGCTCTGCATACATAAACGCCTTTGTTTTATGATAGTTACGAGAAGGTCCTCCTTCAATCATGTAACTCGCTAATGTAAATGGCGCCCCTGAAAAACCAATTAATGGAACATCTAACATCTCATTTGTTAATAAACGAATTGTATCTAATATGTATGGAACATCATCTTCTGGATGAATTTCACCAAGCTTCTCTACGTCTTGTAAAGAACGGATTGGATTATCAATAACCGGTCCAATTCCAGATTTAATTTCAACATCGACACCGATTGCTGGAAGTGGTGACATAATATCTTTATACAAAATCGCTGCGTCAACATTATATTGATCAACTGGAAGCTTTGTAACATATGCACATAGCTCTGGATTGTGTGTAATTTCAAATAAAGAATACTTCTCTTTTATTTTTCTATATTCAGGTTGTGAACGACCTGCTTGTCTCATATACCATGCTGGTACATATTCTGTTTGTTCCCCCATGCATGCTTTTAAAAATGTCTCATTTATAGTTCTTACCAAGACCCTTGCTCCCTTCCTTACCAATGCTTCTAGCGAATCCTATCCTACTTATTTATCTTTTTTTACTATACAGCTTGTAAAACAAAATGCATAACATTATATACGTTGTTCATGAAATTGACACAAACGTTCGTAAAACCGCTTACTATTTTCACAACATTCTTATTATATCACAAGCAAAAACTACGGTTTAGCTACTTTTGTCTTTTCACCTTCTCGATTTGTTTGTGAGTTATACGGAACAACATAAAAACTTGGTTTAGAGAATATGTTAATAAACTTTTCTTCGTACTCACCAACTCCCTTTACTGTTCCAACATGGGTATGGATTCCGTTCTCAACCTTATAGATTCGATAGATAACTCTTTTATCTTGAAGTGGTTTCCAGTTCAATTTCATCGTAAATAAACCAAACGGACTAAACGATAATTTCGCCTCTATATTTTCAATTTTACTTAAGCGGATTGGTGTTCCGATCGTTTCAACACCTTTTGGCTTCTTGAAATTTGAATCATCTTGTACGTTCGCCTTCGTTAAAATCTTTTTAAATAATTGTGTTGCAGACGCACTCTCATCATGCAGTTGATGCTCGTTATCCGTACGATCGTACCCAATCCAGACCGCTCCTACTAAACTCGGCGTGTATCCAACAAACCAAAAATCTCTAGCGCCTTCGCTTTGATTCGGAAGAGACGTTGTACCTGTTTTTCCTGCTAGTGCGCCTTTATATTCTCCCGCTTTTGCCGTACCTTCTTTTACGACACCTTCTAGCATTTTTGTCATATACCATGCTGTTTGTTTTGAAAACACTTTCGTTTCGTTTTTCGGTGATTCTCCAATCACCTTTCCGTGTCGATCGAGTACCTTTTCAATCACATGTGGCTCAATAATGTTTCCATTCGCTAAAAACGAACGGTACATCTTTACAAGTTCAAATGGAGAAACCCCTTCTTTCAGCCCGCCAAGTGCCGTGCTTAAACCAGATTCTGCAATATGAATATTCCCCTTCTCTAAATATTGCTTTCCTTCTTCTATCCCCATTTCATGTAATAAAGATACAGCTGGTACATTCGCTGACTCTAAGAGCGCATCGTACATTGTTACTTCTTTTGAATACCGATGATTATAATTTCTTGGTTCATATCCTTCAACAGAGACTCGTTCATTTGTTAATAAAGAATACGGATTATACTTTTTCGTTTCCAGCGCTGGTGCGTACACAATGAGCGGTTTTAAAACAGACCCTGGCTGTCTTTTCGCGAACACTCTATTAAACCCTCTTGGCACATACTCTCGTCCGCCAATCGCTGCTTTAATTCCTCCTGTCATATTATCCATTAATAAAAAGGCACCTTGTGCTCCGCCCTCTTTTCCTGGAAAATTGCGCGCATCTTGAAATTGATCGTAAGCGACTTTTTGAATTTTTTCATCCATTGAAACAACAAATGTATATCCACCGCGCAGAACTTCTTGATGCGACAAACCATATAAGCGTGCCGCCTCATCTATTACCATATCTACATAGGGCATATAAGCAAGTTCTCGCTCATTTAAATTTTTATAAAGCGCAATTGTTTTCCCTTGGTAGCGAACACTTTCCTCCGCTGATACATAGCCTTGTTTATGCATAAGTGACAATACTAAATCACGGCGTTCCTTACTCTTTTTTGGATATAAGAACGGTGAATACCCGTTTGGTGCTTTCGGAAGACCCGCAAGCATCGCTCCTTCTTCAACCGTCAACTCCTCTACATTTTTATTAAAATACAATTTTGCTGCTGCTTGAATTCCGTAGGCACCATGACCAAAATAAATATGATTCATATACATTTCGAGAAGTTGCCCCTTCGTATATTTTTGTTCTAATTTAAGTGCGATTGCCACTTCTTTTAATTTACGTGTAAATGTTTTTTCATGAGTTAAAAAAACATTTTTAACAAGTTGCTGCGTAATGGTACTACCGCCCTCGACTTTTTCTCTTGCTAAAATATCTTTATACAATGCGCGAAACACAGAAGGATAGTCAATCCCATGATGGTCATAAAACCGAGCATCCTCTACAGCGATAAATGCTTGTTGTACATGTTTCGGAACTTGTTCAATCGATACAAGATCTCTATTTTCTACATATAATTTTGTAATTTCTTTTCCTTGTTGATCAACAATACGTGATGAAGAGTGGAAAACCAGCTGCTTTTCATCCATCATATAACCACCAGCTAACACAATGAGTTTATAGAATACAATTGCGACTACAAACACCGCCACGCCGCCCATTAAGGTCCACATTATTTTCTTCATTCATCGTCCTTCTTTCCAAATGATGGTACATTTATTATTTGAAAAAGAATAATCTTTATGTATATAATCTTCGAAGTTTTTGGCAAGAGTTGCTATAATGAAAGCAAAATCATTAAGGGGGGCATTATAAATGAAAGCAATCATTTCACACGAAACACCTCTAGAACAACCGCATTTCACTGCAAAGAATGATGAAAAAAATATGTTTTATAAAGAAAATACAGAAGAAACTGTAGAAGGTTCACTTAACTATGACGTGCTAGACGCAGTCGGAGAATTTAAAGGACAACCTGGCTTTATTGTTTGTAACAACATTTCTGTTACAGATGAAGGCCGCCCTGCCTTTGAACATCGTTTCAAAAGCCGCGCAGGTCTTATTGAAAACGAACCCGGTTTCCAAGCAATCCGCGTTCTTCGCCCATTAAGTAACGATACATATATCATTATGACAATGTGGGAAACGGAGCAAAACTTTAAAGATTGGACGGAATCACGTTCTTTCGAAAATGCACATAAAAAACGCCCTGCACAAGCAAGTGCAGAGCCGCAAAAAAGTATTTTTTCAAGACCATCTTTTGTGACAACATTTGATGTGTTAGCGTAAAAAATACCCTTATCCTTTTCAAAGGTGCAAACAACATCAGCAGAAGACGAAATCCCAATGATTTCGTCTTTTTCATTATATTTGTAGAGTAAAGGGGCATTGGATATGAAATTCACAAAGTATTTTCTCCTTTTGTTCGCACTGATTTTATTAGTGATGACAGGTTGTTCAATCGGCATAGAAAACGAAAAACAGAATATAAAAGTTCAACAATGTATCGGTAACGAAAATAACTATGAAGATTTCAATGAAATTACGAATAATGGGCAAGTTCGTAAAGTGAAAAAAATATTAGATAAAGCGAATTGGGAAAATGTAAAAGTAGATATGACACGTCCTGCTGATTACCGTTTTATATTTCAATTTAAAAATCCTAAAATAGAAGCAAAAGCTGTTTTATATGAACTTTGGATCAGTCCCAATAAAGATAAAGTAGAAGTTGTAAGAGGTGGTCGTGAGTACGTTCAACTCAGTAAGGAAGATTCATCCTCCCTATTTGAGATTTTAATAGGAGAAAAGCTTGGGAGATAACCCAAGCTCTTTTTTTATCTTTTAACGAAAGCCGTTACTTATCCTTTTTTATACCAATCTCGTATGTAATTGGCATCCTCTTCATGCACATGCTTCAATTCATAATGACGCCCAATAGCGCTGCAAGCTACCGCTACAATATACGTATACAGCCTATCTTTACGCTGAAAATACGATTGCGTTTTTGTCATTGCTTGTACATGTCTTCTTCTCACGAATCCTGTATACTTGGCGATGCCCCTGTATACAAGCGTTAACTGATCAGATTTTATCGCATATCCACCCGTTTTATATTTTCCATACCCAAGAATCGTAAAGAACAAAAATAATGGCACTAATGTTAATAACGCACTATATTGCTGAAAATACACACTTGTCCCTATAATCGGTACCGATGCAAGTCCAAAAATAATCCAGCCCATAATCAAGTAACGACGCAGCGCAGCTTTTGGCAAATGTACAATTTCCTCTTCTATTTCATACGGCAACTTTAAATAGGTCAATAGCTCTTGTACATCCTTTTTCTTCATAAGCGGGTGCAATATGACATTCATATTCTTTGTATCTATGCTTTGAATGACTTCTACTTCCATAGAACAATAGCCAAACGGTTGACGAAGAATTCCTTCTTTCATTGTCAACGCTTGAATCCGGTGCAATTTTAAAACAATCTCTTTCTTTTCGAGTAGCCCTTGTGAAATGCGAATTTCATTTCCGTTTCCCTGCACGGTAAAGTTCGCGTGTTTGAAAGCATAGCCAATTGTAGAGATGATCCATGAGATTACGATGAAAATCGCGCCCATGTATAACAAATTATATACACTATTGTCTTTCACATATGATTCTATTTCATCTATTAACCATTTCGGAAGAACGTTATCAAACTGTGTATAAAGAAAGAACAATCCTGAAAATAACAAGCCAAACTGACCGGATGTAATAGACGCTAGCAAAATTTCTTTTGCTGTTAACTGATAAACAGTTGTGTTTGTTCCTTGTCGCAAGCTTTCCTCTTCTTTTATAGGCTTCTCGTCTTCTACTTTATTTAATAAGGCGATTAATTCTTTCGCTTCCTCTTCCTTAATACCAGCTAACGTTACCTCTGGATCCTTCCCACCACCAGCCGCTTCAATTTTGAGCTTCGTTAATCCAAATAACTGATAGATAATATTTGAAGTCGTACTAATTGTTTGCACACGCTCTTTATTTAGATAGCTTTCCTTTTTAACAAGTACCCCTTGTTTTATATGTAAAATGTTGTTTTCAATCCAATAAACTTTAAAGTACCATTTCACAAACGAAAAGATGGCCAAAATCAATAAAAAACCTACAATGAAAATGGGAAACCAATACCAAGGCTCTCTTTCATCTTTCGGACCAAATAAAACAACGATAATAAGCGGAAATAAACTAGAAATCCTTATATCAAATAATATCGTAATCGGATGTTGCCTTTTATTCATCCTCATCACTCACTTTCGCAAGTTCCCCAATTCGTCGTTTCAACTCTTCTGCTTCTCTCTTTGTTAATCCTGGAATACTATGAGAAGTCGCTGCCGTTGAAATTTGTAATTCTGCTAGCTCATATTTTCTCATAATCGGCCCTTGTTCGATCGTAACGTGCTGAACACGTATCATCGGAACAAGTACACGTTTTACAACAAACATCCCTTTTTGAATTTCAATCTCTTCTTCATCTAGCCGGTAGCTATAGTACCGCTGGCGTAATGCCGGAAAAATAAAGTAATCTAGCGGTGCATACAGTATCGTCAAGGTGACCAATACACCAAACAACCAGCCCCACCAATGAAATTGAATCATAAAAAAGAGATATGCTAAAACGATGCTTACAAGTACCCCGGCACCAATTAATGCATGGATTTTCCACACTTTCACCATATTCGGATGAATTTCATTTTCTAATGGATGCATGTAATCACTCCAAATTTAGAAATCTATTGAATACATATACTATTTATCCCTCATTGTAATATGTCATTCTCATACAAAACAAGGTAAAATAAACAGTTTTTGTAAAAGTGCAATTTATTATTTTTTCTTAATATGTAGAACGCATCCCATACCTAAACGAAACTGTTATCTCTCCACATTTAAATTATAGGGTAAACTGTTTTTTCCTATTCTCTTTTTTGTATACGAGACTAAACCACCATTTCTTTGAAATATAGACTATTAAACAAGCAATTCTTGCATTTAAACATAAAATATTTCTAAAAGGAGGTGCTTTTAAATGGCTAATAATCATGATAAATGCGTATGTGAACAGTTAGTAACTTTACCATTGGGTACAGAAGTAGATATTTATTTAAGTGGAAATACACTCGAAGATGTTATTTTTGTTAATTTCAATGCGGACAATTTTTGTGCAACTTTTGTAGATAATGAAACAGAACCAGGAACTATACTTGTTTTAGATTGTGGAGATATTTTAGCACTTCGAATTGAATAATTAGATGAAAAAAAAGAGCTTTCCAAAAAGCTCTTTTTTTGATTATACTGATGCAATTTTATGGAGATGAAAATCTAGCTACTTCAAAACGTGTTCCTTCGTTATTCAAAATAGTCATATTTCCTCCGCTAATCATTGTCCATACTTGAACTTTATCCCTTTTATTTAATTGTAGAATCGTACTTACTCTTACGGCATGAGGCCGCCCAACTAATTTTGGCACAAAATAGTGATCTTCTCTAACAATATCGATATCATTTACACGTATTAACATTGTTATAGTACGAGAAATATCAAAAGGATAAGTAGCAAGAAATGCTGCACCTGCAGTAATAGCATATACTCCCTTTCTTGCAGGAACAAAGGTTGAGTCGGATATATTATACTCATTTTTTAAATCGAATTGTTTCGTTTCATACGTAATCTGTTTAAATTGTGCTGTAGGTATATTCTGGTTAAATGCTTTTACAGCTCTAAATGCGGACGGTCTAATCAATTGTAGTAACGTTACGATAGGATTCCCCCCCCTCCCACATTAATGTATGAATGATATAAAAAGAGTGATTGGACACAAATTCTGGAGGGCTTGAGCGTTTCTTTTTTTAATATAAAATCTTGTACAAATTAATTTCAAAGTGACATAACAAACCTGAAACAGGTCATTTTTTAACATTATGAAGCTTTTATCTTGCTACTTACTCCCTACCTTTTTGGCCAGCTATTGGGGAGCTCGTGAGGAAAAAGAAGTAAGTTCATCTGATACCTCAAAACATAAAAAAATATCGTCTATTCTATTCATTTCCTATCAAGATTCTACTCTTGCAAATACAAATAGCGCAGTTCAAATCAATTGAACTGCGCTACTGTTATATAGATGTTATTTATCCTTATACCAATCCACCATACGCTCTGCATCTTCCAAACGCATATGCTCTAATTTATAATTTGTGGATGCACTAGAGAAAGTTTGCGAACATAAATGGGCTCCACGCTGAAAATAAGACTGTGTTTTCTCGATTGATTGTACATGCCTTCTTCTCACGAGTCCCGTATATTTAGCAATATTACGATACACCATTGTCAACTGTTCCTCTTCTACCCTGTAACCACCTGCACGGAATGTCGCATAACCAAGTGACATCAGTAATACAAACAGAGGTAACAGTAGCCAAATAATAAAGTATTTTTCAAAATATATACTTGCGCCTGTAACCGGAACTGCTAATATACAAAAGAAAATAAAACTGTCTAATAAATAGCGACGCAGTGCCGTTTTTGGCAAGGCTGTAATAGTAGGATTTAGTTCATATGGCAACTGTAAATGTGCAAGCAATTCTGCGACGCGGTCTTTCCGAATAACTGGATGAAGTGTAACGTTCTCCTCACCTTTTTCATTATTTTGAATGACTTCTACATGAATAGAACAGTAGCCAAATGGTTGACGGAATATCCCTTCTTTTATCGTGATCCCTTGAATGCGGTGTAGCTTTAACACAAGTTCTTTTCTCTCAAGAAGCCCTTGTGAAATACGAATTTCATCATTTTTCCGGTGCACAGTAAAATTCGCATGCTTTAAGGCGTAGCCAATTGTAGATACGATCCAAGAAACCACAAGTAACATCGCAACTAGATAAATCCAGCCATATACATCATGATCCATCACATATGCTTCTGCTTTGTCTTTCATCCATTTCGGGATATACTCATCTACTTGCGAATAAACAAAGAATAAGAGAGAGAACAACAAACCAAATTGACCGGACGTAACCGACGCTAATAAGATCTCTTTCCAAGTCAACTTATATTCCGTCTTATTCTCCTCTTCCACACGAATTTGTGAAGAATCCTCTTGTATTTCTACAGCTTCCACTGCCTGTTCATTTAACATTGTAATTAATGATTTTGCTTCATCCATCGTAATACCTGCTAAACTGACCTCAGGCTCATTACCACCGCCAGCTGTTTCAATTTTCAGCTTTGTTAAACCTAATACTTGATATAACATACTTGAACTTGTATTAATTGTTTGGACGCGCTCTTTATTCAAGTAACTTTCTTTCTTCACAAATAACCCTTGTTTAATGTGCAGTACATTATTTTCAACCCAATATACTTTATAGTACCACTCAACAATAATAGAGATAACTGAAATCACTAGGAAACCTATCGGTACTAAATACCAAAATGGAAATTTCCCTTTTAAACTAAACAGAAAAATAATGAATGGTATAAAGTCTGTTATCTTTAATTCAAGTAACATCGTGATTGGATGCTGCCTCTTATACATCCTCATCACTCACCTTCGCAAGTTCTCCAATTTGTCGTTTCAATTGTTCTGCTTCTCTCATCTTTAAACCTGGAATACTATGAGAAGTAGCGGCAGTTGAAATTTGTAATTCTGCTAGATCATATTTTCTCATAATTGGACCTTGCTCAATTGTAACGTGTTGCACACGTATCATTGGAACTAATACACGTTTAACTGTAAACATGCCGTGCTGAATTTCTAATTCTTCTTCATTTAAGCGGTAGCTGTAATAACGCTGCCGTATTTTTGGAAAGACAAAATAATCAAGCGGTGTATACACAACCGTTAGTCCAATTAGGATATAAAACAGCCAAGCCCACCAATTAAACTTAATCATGAAAAAGAGATAAGCAAGAATAACTAACACACTTATGCCCAGCTCCATTACAACACGAGCTTTCCAAACTTTGACCATATCAGGATGAATTTCATTTTCCAGTGGCTGCATCGAATCACTCCAAATTTAGTAATCTAATATATGAATTCTTTCATCTTACTATTTTACAGAAAATTACATAGAAAGAGAATCATTTTTATTACAATTCTTTCTTTTCATCATCTTTCTTCTCCGGAATGAAATAGCCGAACCAAATGAACCAAATCAGGCTAATCAATGCCGTCCAGTCCTGTTCACCTTGAAATGCATTTATTACGTTTGGAATTTTATACACTCCAATAAACCCGAGGAAACCTAGCCACCAGTCTTTTCGAAATTTCATATTTCCCTCTCCCCTCTATCGATTCATTGATTCTCAACATTCAAAAAAAAATAAAATAGGGCCTGCACTGTTTTCATGTGACATATGGCGAAAACGGGCTCTGATCGTAATCAGTTAAACCGATAATAATATTCATACTATCACTCATAACACCATCCCCTCATCGTTGAACGATACTCCCCCAATCGTTTTTCTATCAGATTTTACCGAAAGAGTATCCCTACTTCAAACGAAGTTAAGTGGGGGAGTATTCATAACGACTACGTTTAGCTCGAACGATTGAGGTAATACCTTTTTTACTACAGTCTCATCCACATTCCTATTTCAACTATTCTTCTCTTAGACACAAAAACCCCCTTTGGTAAGATAACCAAAGGGGCTGAAACTTCATGACTTCATTTCAAAGCGGCATATCAAATCGATATTCCCTTCTGCTGAAGGAAACGAAGGCGATAGCAATTCATCGTCACCTCGCCAAGCCGTTGCAACAATTGATAGTTTGCATAGGCACCGACCGGGGCACCAATAACCGGTACAAGTTGCAGCATCTTCGCTAAATCGATATAATCTCGATACTCTTGCTGAAATTTCTCCCAGTCCATATGATTTTCTTTCGCTGTGTCCCACGTTTCGATTGCTTTCCATATTTCCTTGCGATGATTGTCACTGGAAAAAGCAAGCTGAAAGACGTGTAGGATAAAGAGGCGCTCTTCTTCTTTACTCGTATCGAATCCATACATTGTCGCTGCATCGAATAAAAACTTAATTTTAATGCTGAGTAAAAGCGGAAAATCTGCAAGCCCTAAAAGAAAACCACCTGCTCCTGTTCCGGCACCTTCTGCGGCCGCAACCTTTTTATACTCATCCATTTTCTTTAAAACCTCTGCATCTCTTCTTTCAAGCGACCAATCTGTTTCTTTTAACTTCGGTTTTATAAAATTCGATCCTGCACTAATACCTTGGACCATCTTTTTAATCGTTTCTGTTAATACATTTTGCACTTTTTCCGGAATTAGCTGTTGCATTTTCGTTTGTACCTTTTTTGAAAAACGATTCATTATAGAAGAATCTTTCATGATTGTAAGTTTCCACTGCTGCAATTTTTTTATGACCTTCTCTTCATATTCAGTCATAATTTCATTCCTTTCAGTTTAAGCGTTCGATACGTTTTGCACCGTATTGATATACAAAACCAATACTAAAAGCTATGCTAACGGCAAATACAATACAAGTCATGATCATATCTTTTGTTGCGACCGCAAAAATGATGGTAAATACAACACTGCCTATACATAAAATCGCATTTAACAGTTTCAGAAAATCCTTTTTCTTTTCTTCAGCGTTCACTGGATATAAATCAAGCCAAAGTTTTAAACGATGGTGTTTCCAAAGGCTTAATAATTGATAACCAATTAAATATAGAAATACGATGCTTACAATGAAACGTCCATATAAAAACGGTATAAAGTAAAGAATCACACCGCCAATAGTAAGTAAGCGCATATAAAGACCAAAGTAGTTGCCAGATCTTAAAAATGTACGTGTATACAAATATAAATATGTACGATTTTCCCCAATCATTGAAAGCACAAAATCAAGCCATTTTCGGCGTGATACTCGCTCTTTTAATGCTGGTACATCGACAAACATATTGGCAATGCGGTACAGGCGCATCATTTTCTTGTCTTCTTCTGCAATTAAGTATTCCCAGTTTAACGGTTTTCCCTTTACTGTTTGATACATGAATGCGAGATATACAACCATTACAAAGAGAATCACTCCTATATAAATTACAGGCGTACGTTCTACAAGAAAGTACACAAATAATCCGTTACATATAAAGCGAATGAACCAATCCGCACGCTGCATACTTGGATCTGTTAAAAATGATTTTTCCCACGCTACAAATAAATTCCATGCTTTAACGAAAATAAGTGCGGCCACAATCCATATGTAAGCCTCTCCTGTTTGCTTCATCTGCTGAAGATATAGCGGAGCAAGTGCTGCCGCTGCAATTGCTATCACATACAGCTGAATCATAAACGTAAAGAGAAACGCTTTTGTAAAGTATGGCTTTAATTTCTCTTCAACTGGAAGCAAATACACAAGATCTGCTTCTTTTAATAACGTTTGAATGGATCCTGCTGTTAACACAAGCCCTAGCAATACTGCCATTACAAGTGCGGTCGGAAATGAAGGTGTTAGTGTCTGCAACCATTGTTGATAATAATATGCACCGGCACCAATGATAAATACGAAAATAAACTTTAAATGATCATTAAAAACATACTTACTATATGTACGAACTTCTTTTAAGAAATACTTGAACCGTTCTTTCCACAATGCTTTGCTATTCATAATCTTCTTCCTTTGTTAATGCAATATAAATATCATCTAGCGTTGCACCCGGCATATTAAATTGCGATTGCAACTCAGATAATGTTCCTTTCGCCCGCACTTCACCTTGATGTAAAATAATAAAGGAATCACAATAGCGCTCCGCAGTCGCTAAAATATGGGTACTCATTAAAATACCAGCACCACTCTTTTTCATCTTGTCCATCATTTGAAGTAGCGATTGAATCGCTAATGGATCGAGTCCAACGAAAGGTTCATCGACAATATAAAGAGACGGTTCAACAAGAAAAGCACTCATAATCATTACTTTCTGCTTCATCCCTTTTGAAAAATGAGCCGGGAACCATTTTAAACGATTCGTCATTCGAAATTCTTTTAATAGTTGCCCTACGCGTTCTTCATATTGCTTCTCCTCCACTCCATATGCCATTGCTGTTAACTTTAAATGTTCTTCTAATGTTAATTCATCATATAATACAGGTGTTTCAGGAATAAATGAAAAACTAGATCGATACGCTGTCATATCTTCTCGAATTGTTTTTCCATTAATTGTAACGCTACCTTTTTTTGGTTCCATTAAACCAATAATATGTTTAATCGTCGTACTTTTTCCAGCTCCGTTTAAACCAATTAAGCCAACAAGCTCGCCTTTATTAACAGAAAATGAAACATCTTGCAGCACCGGCCGCTTCGTATATCCTCCTGTGACATTTTCTACACGTAATAACTGTCCCATATGACACCACTTTCTTCATTATATTCATTTGCTTGTATTCCATCAGAACGTATACCTTCATCTTATCAAAAAACAAAGGATACTACATAGTACCTAAATTTCTTCAAAAAAAATTTAATTTCTTTACATATCTCTTGCAAAACGGGACATCATAATTAGTGAAGAAGGAACACATTGAAAAAGCAACCACCAAATTGATGAATACAGCCTAGCGAAATCATCATGAAATGGGGTGTCCATAATGGACAAAGAAAATTTACACGAAACCAGATAATTTGTTTAATTTTAGAAACGGGGTGTCTCGAGGAGAGTATATACTGTTTTATAAAATAAACAAGTTCATTTTATAAAGGATTATCATTTCATTGTAAATGGGGTGTCTAAGGCAGAATACGAGCCGAATTGTCACATATTTCCTAAATAAATGAGGTGTCTGCGAACGGTAGATTATTATGAAATGCTTTTTCAATCCCTCTTCAGAAAACAGGAAGCTGAGTCAGCTTCCTGTTTTTCGTATTTGTTCTCCTATGTAAGTATGGTAAAATACGGCTAAGACCTACTTGAAAGGATGAGGACAATGAATCACACAGCGGATAATTGTATTTTTTGTAAAATTATTGAAGGACAAATCCCTTGCTCAAAAGTATATGAAGATGAACATGTGCTTGCATTTTTAGATATTAGCCAAGTGACAAAAGGTCATACACTTGTCATTCCAAAGGTACATAAACAAGACATTTTTGCCTTAACGCCAGAAATTGCATCACATATTTTTTCTGTCGTTCCAAAAATCACAAATGCGATTAAATCTGAATTTAACCCAGTCGGCTTTAATCTTCTAAATAACAACGGTGAAAAAGCTGGACAAACTGTATTCCACTTCCACCTTCATTTAATTCCACGCTACGGTGAAAACGATGGTTTTGGCGCTGTTTGGAAGTCAAACCAAAATGAATATACGACAGAAAATTTACAAAACATCGCAAGTACCATTGCAAATAGTGTAAAATAAGGATAGAACACGCTTTATAAAATGGACTATAGTAGCATATAAAACAAGATTGTACATAACAAGCCTACTCCTCCAAAAGAGATATACTGCTTGGCTTGTTTCTTAACCCAAAATGCTGGAGGATACGATCTTTTTTGTTTTATAAATAACAGTAAATGCATAGCACGTACAAGAAAGAAAAGACTTACGATAAAACAAATAGTTGTCACGAGTTTCACTTTTCTCCCCCCTTGTCTTAAGCATATGCACCGTTTTGTACATCATGAATATGAACAAAAAAATAAGGAGGTTTCCTTTTATGTCAAAAGCTAAATCCTTTGTAACAGGCTTAATTTGCGGCGGAGCTGTCGCTGGACTAGCCGTTCTTTTTTCTACTCCTTCTTCAGGTAAAGTTATGCGCAATAAACTAAAGGAAAAAGGAAATGATGTAAAAAAGACGTTTTCAGATATTGCAGCTGATACAAAATTATTAAAACGTCAAATTGTTGAAACAGCTTCAGAAGGTAAAGAAGTTTTTCAAGAATTGAAAGTTGATATGCAGGACACACTTTCCACATGGAAACAAGATATTTCTCAAAACAAACGTCATATTGAACAAGAGATTTTAGACATTCAAAAATCAATTGAAAAACTACAACAAACAGTTCCAGAAAAAGCATAAATGATGTTCCATTCTTAGTTTTTGCATATAACAAATATTTTTTATAAATATTTCTCCTAACACGACATATCACATAGATATGTCGTGTTTTTATGCATTTACAATATATGTTATCCTCTACTACGTGAAGATAACACTTATAGTTGTGACATCTAAAACGCTTCCACAGTTATGCATGATTTGTACAAAATTATAATTTTTCCGAAAAATTTTCACAATTCTCACAAAAAGACTTTATTAATTTTTATTTTACTGGCATAATAGATACTAATGAATAAGAATGTAAAAGTGGGTGAGTATATGAAAAGTGGAGAAAAAGAGTATTCGGTCAAAGAAGCAATGATTTTTAGCCAACGCATTGCTCAATTATCGAAGGCATTATGGAAATGTGTAGAGAAAGATTGGCAACAGTGGATCAAACCGTATGATTTAAACATTAACGAACACCATATTTTATCTATTGCCTATCATTTAAAAGGGGCTTCTATTTCTGAGATTGCAAAGTTTGGTGTGATGCACGTATCCACCGCATTTAACTTCTCTAAAAAGCTTGAAGAGCGTGGCTATCTTGTATTCTCAAAAAAAGAGGATGATAAGCGAAATACGTATATTGAAATTACAGAAAAAGGGGAAAAATTGCTGCTGCAATTAATGGAGGAGTATGACCCTGAAAACAATTCTGTCTTTAACGGAGCTCTTGCTCTTCGCAATTTTTATGGTAAGTTCCCAGAAAATATCGAATTGATCGCGATTTTAAGAAATATTTACGGACAAGATTTTATCGATATTTTTGAGAAATCATTAGAAAATATTGAGGAAAACTTTACAGAACACGATCAAAAATTAGTTAAAAAATAATACCGGTTATTTTTTCGCTTTCATACTTAAAAATTCTTGCATAATTGGCTGAAATAAGCCTTGTCTATGTAGCGCTTCCGCAGTCTCGTTTACTTCGAGCTGATGTGGAAGCGCTTTTTCAAATTGCTCCAAAAGAGCATCAAACAAAAGTAAACCTTCTTGTTTCTCTGCTATGTATTGTTCGTTCAATTGTTCACAAAGATTTAGTATACGTTCAATATCCTTTTTACGTGCTTTTTTCTTTATAATTAAAGAATAAAATGGACACTTATCTTCATCGATCATTTGAAAAAGTAATTCTACATAATATTCAGCTTGCTCTAGTCGCTTTACAACGTCCATTTTCACCCTCACTTTCTAACCCAATGTCTTCTATTTCTGAATTTTATAACACGAACAAAATATCGTATGATACAATATATAAAAGTATATGTATTTTGGCCAAAAGGAGGTATCTCCTCGTGACTCTTATAGAAATTTTTTTTGTCACATTCGCACTTATTGTTCTATTCTACACGAATTTCCTGACGCATACACTGTGCGTGCGAAAACAACTATCCGAAAACCGTCAAACGAACGCTTTTCGGGTGATTAATGTATGTATTACGATTCTATTAATTTCTAGTTATATAGAAATTATATTTCATGGAAAGTGAGGAAGGAAAGCCCCTTCCTCACTTTTTTCCTCTATAAGCAAATTATACCTATAATAACTAATAAAATAAACAGTACAAGCAATAAAATAATAAGTGATGCATTCATTCGCCCACCCCTCCCCTTCCTTTATATGCACATTCGCCCAATATGGTACCCTCTACATAATCTGACAATCACGATAAACAAATGGAGAATTTTTCTTTATCAATAGGAAAAGACGTCGAAATATGATATATTAAATTTTGTACATATTGCTTATACTATAGAATAAATTGACTTTCAGCTAAATTTCATCCTTAGCCTCGGTAAGCCCTGTTAAGCAGACTTTTCACTCTATAAGAAAGCAAAACTGATGAGACTTAATCGGGCTCTTATGAACAAACATAACCTCACATGAGGCAACCGTTCATTTGTGCGGGATGAATTAAAAATACATAATAGTAGGAGTGTTTATTGAATGAAGAAAGCTATGCTTGCCTTAGCAGCAACAAGTTTGCTTGCCTTATCAGCATGTGGATCATCTGATAAAGTCGTTACCTCTAAAGCTGGTGACATTTCAAAAGAAGAATTTTACAACAAAATGAAAGACAGAGTTGGTAAACAAATGTTACGTGGTATGGTACTAGAACAAGTACTTGTTAAAAACCATAAAGTCGATGATAAAGAAGTCGACAAAAAATACGACGAATACAAAAAGCAACTTGGCGATCAATTTGACGCTGCTCTAAAACAACAAGGCTTTACAGAGAAATCATTCAAAGAGAGCGTTCGTGCTGAATTAGCAATGACAAAAGCAATTGAAAGCACAATTACTGAAAAAGAATTAAAAGAAAATTACAAGCCTGAAATTAAGGCAAGCCACATTCTTGTAAAAGATGAAGCAACTGCGAAAAAAGTAAAAGAAGAACTTAATCAAGGTAAATCTTTTGAAGAGTTAGCAAAACAATACTCTGAAGACCCAGGATCAAAAGAAAAAGGCGGAGATCTTGGCTATTTCGGACCTGGTAAAATGGTAAAACCATTCGAAGATGCTGCATATAAAATGAAAAAAGATGAGGTAAGTGAACCTGTTAAATCAGACTTCGGTTACCACATCATTAAAGTAACAGACATTAAAAAACAAGAGAAATCATTTGAAGATTCAAAAGCTGACATCAAAAAACAACTTGTTGCGAAAAAGATGCAAGATGGCGAATTCATGATGAAACTTCAAGAAGACGAACTTAAAAAGGCTGATGTGAAAGTCCAAGATAAAGATTTAAAAGATACTTTCGAAACGCCAAAAGCTGAAAAAGAAGAAAAAGAAAAAAAATAATGTAATAAAAAAAAGCTGTCAGGGAAACCTGACAGCTCTTTTTATGGAATGGAACTAAAAAAGCATCTAGCAAATAGCTAGATGCAGATAAAAACACAAGAGAAGATAAAAAATCTTCCCTTAACCCGTATGCTATTATAACAAAAAAACATGAAAAAGCATAAAAAATATTATTTTTTATTTTTCAAACCTTACTAATGTTTTTTCAGGAATAAAGCCATTGTGTTGAGGCGTTAGCTCACCTTCCCCCTCTTCCTACGTTCTCCGAATCATTCATGCTTCCATTTCTTCATATCAAATGAACCTTACCTATTATTTCGCCTAGCTAAAAAAGTGCCTTAGGAGAACTTTCCTATTGTCATTAGAGGAAGCTGAAATAAGAATTTATTCAGCTAGATTTTTTCTATTTTGTAAGGAATGGATTTAAATCTTAACGGTTTATACTATTTGCTCTTATCGTCAATACGAGTATATTAATCATTTATATTTGGAAAATGTAAATGATGCAAGAGAAAAAGAGTTGTTCCATCGAACAACTCTTTTTCTTTCTATTCTACGTATAAACGATTACGCTAACGCTGCTGCTTGCTCCTGCTGATCTACAGGGACTACAGCGTCCGTTAATGCTTTCTCTAATTCAGCTGTGTATTTCATTTGTTCTTCTTTACTCCAGCCTAATTTTGCCGCCATATATGCAATTACTGCTTCTTTCCACTCATATACCCAGTGAATATTGAAGAATACAGCTCCTCTGCGGCGTACGAAGAAGTCAACAGGTTTTGCTGTCATTTCATAGTCCATTGCGTATACAAGCGGTACAAGCACGTCTAACGGCATGTTATATTCTTTTGCATCTGCTTTCAATCCTTTTGCTAAGCTAAAGAGAACATCAACGTTAGAACCATAGAATTTCGCGAATTCTTCTGCCTGCTGCGTTGTTAAACCATATTTTGTTCCTTCCCCAGCCTTTTTCGTAATAAATGTTGGGAACCCACTAGAGCCACCTACATGCCCACCAGAGATCGGCATATGCTTTGTTTCACTCTTCGGATAAGAACCGTGGCCTTCTTTTTGTAATAGAGACGTTACATAGTCTACTACCATCTCTGCCATTTTGCGGTATCCTGTTAACTTACCACCAGCGATTGTAATTAAACCAGATTCTGAAGTCCAAATTTCATCTTTACGAGAAATTTCAGATGCGCTCTTACCTTCTTCATAAATTAATGGACGAACACCAGCCCAGCTTGATTCAATATCTTTTTCTGTAATTTTCACGCTTGGGAACATATAGTTGATTGCATTAATGATATATGTGCGATCTTCTGTTGTCATTTGTGGTACTGCTGCGTCTTTATCATAGAATGTATCAGTTGTACCTACATATGTTTTCCCGCCACGCGGAATTGCAAAGACCATACGTTTGTCTGGTGTATCAAAATAGATCGCCTGCCCTAGCGGGAAACGTTTTTGATCGATAACTAAGTGAACACCTTTAGATAATTGCAGTACTTTTCCTTTTTTCGAATTATCTTTTTCACGTAATGTATCTACCCAAGGACCAGCTGCGTTTACAATTTTCTTACCGTACACTTCATATACTTCGCCATCTAATAAGTCGATAACGCGTACACCACATACTTTTCCATCTTTATATAAGAATCCGTCTACTTTTGCATAGTTAACTGCTTTTGCACCGCGCTTGATTGCTTCTTTCATTACTTCAATTGTTAAACGTGCATCATCTGTACGATATTCTACGTAATAGCCGCCGCCCTTTAATCCTTCTTGTTTTACAAGCGGTTCTTTCTTCATTGTTTCTTCACGGCTAAACATTTTTCTACGTTCGCTTCGTTTTACCCCTGCTAGGAAGTCATATACACGAAGACCGATTGATGTACTGAATGAACCGAACGTACCACCTTTATGGAATGGAAGTAACATCCACTCTGGTGTTGTTACATGGGGACCGTTCTCATATACAATCGCACGCTCTTTCCCAACCTCTGCTACCATTTTCACTTCAAGTTGTTTCAAATAACGTAAACCACCGTGTACAAGTTTCGTTGAACGACTTGATGTACCTGCTGCAAAGTCTTGCATTTCGAATACAATTGTTGATAAACCACGTGTTGCTCCATCTAATGCAATACCAGAACCAGTAATCCCTCCACCAATTACGATCACATCTAACTCTTGTTTATTTACTCCGTTTAATACGTCCTTACGTTGTTTACTTGAAAATTCCATGGTAATTCCTCCCTATTATACGAAAAAAGAGACCACAAACTCCGCTATAGAAATCAATCTATAGCGCGTTGTGGTCTCTCCAAATCTCCTACCGAATTATTAACTTATCATCATTATAACACTGCTTATGATTATTTGAAAGCTTTTGTTGCTTCAATTGCTTTTTTCCAGCCAGCATATAGCTCTTCACTTGTTTCCGCTTCCATTGCCGGTGCAAAGCTTCGATCCATATTCCACTGCGCTTTAATTTCGTCTTGGTTTTCCCAATATCCAACCGCAAGACCTGCTAAATATGCTGCACCTAAAGCCGTTGTTTCATTTACTTCTGGACGCTCTACTGGAACATCTAACATATCACTTTGGAACTGCATTAAGAAGTTGTTCTTAACTGCTCCACCGTCAACGCGTAATGTTTTCAGCTTAATACCGGAATCTGCTTCCATTGCGCATAATACATCTTTCGTTTGGTATGCTAATGACTCTAGCGTTGCACGGATAAAGTGCTCTTTCGTTGTACCACGCGTTACGCCAAATACTGCTCCGCGCACTTCACTATCCCAGTATGGTGTTCCAAGTCCTACGAATGCCGGAACAACGTAAACGCCATCTGTTGATTCAACGCGATTGGCGTATTCTTCACTCTCACTTGCATCTTTAAACATACGCATGCCATCACGTAACCACTGGATTGCTGAACCTGCTACGAAAATACTTCCTTCCAATGCATATTCAACTTTACCATTTAAACCCCATGCAATTGTTGTTAATAGACCATGCTCAGACGCAACTGCTTTTTCACCTGTATTCATTAACATGAAGCAACCAGTTCCGTATGTATTTTTCGCCATACCTTCACCGAAGCAAGCTTGTCCAAATAATGCTGCTTGTTGGTCACCAGCTACACCTGCAATCGGTACATTTTGACCGAAGAAATGATAATCAACTGTATGAGCATATACTTCAGATGATGGTCGTACTTCTGGAAGCATGCTCTTTGGCACTGTTAACATGTCTAACAGTTCCTCATCCCACTCTAGGTTATGAATATTAAACATCAATGTACGTGATGCGTTTGAATAGTCTGTTACGTGCGCTTTACCACCAGACAATTTCCATACAAGCCATGTATCAATTGTACCGAATAATAATTCGCCGCGTTCTGCTCTTTCTCTTGCACCTTCAACGTTATCTAAAATCCATTTTACTTTCGTACCAGAGAAATATGCATCAATTAAAAGACCTGTTTTTTCGCGAACCATGTCGTTGTAGCCTTTTTCTTTTAACTCATCACAAATTTCTGCTGTTTGGCGTGATTGCCATACGATTGCATTATAAACTGGTTTACCCGTTTCTTTATCCCATACAACCGTTGTTTCACGTTGGTTTGTAATCCCAATGCCCGCGATTTGCTCTGGTTTTACATCTGCTTCACTTAAGCAAGTTGCAATAACCGCTAAAATAGATCCCCAAATTTCGTGCGCGTTATGTTCTACCCAGCCTGGCTTTGGAAAATGTTGTGTAAACTCTTTTTGAGCTGAATGAACAATTTTTCCTTCCTTATCAAAAAGAATTGCGCGTGAACTTGTTGTTCCTTGGTCTAATGAAAGAATATATTTTTTCATACTCGGTTCCCCCTTATGCTACTTTTCTACTATTTGTATTGTTTTCGCTCTTTTTGCTTGTCATATAAGAGATTGCTAGTACAATCACAGTTGCAATTATCACATAAATAAGTGCTGCATTTTGTTTTCCTTCAAATACAACTTGATGGAATAAACCTGCAAGTGATCCACCTAAGATTGGTCCCACAACCGGAATCCATGCATACTTCCAATTTGATCCGCCTTTTCCTGGGATCGGAAGGAAGAAGTGTGCAATACGAGGTCCTAAATCACGAGCTGGGTTAATTGCATAACCTGTTGTTCCACCTAATGATAAACCGATACTTACAATTAAGAAACCTACGATAAATGGGTTTAAACCATCCGCAAATTTATTTGCTCCAATTGCTAATATACCAAATACTAAAACGAATGTTCCAATCATTTCACTTAAAAGGTTTGCAAATGTGTTCGGAATTGCTGGTCCTGTTGCAAAAACACCTAACTTTGTACCTGGGTCTTCTGTTTCTTTCCAATGAGGTAAGTAATGTAAATATACGATAATTGCACCGATGATTGCCCCAATCATTTGCGCTGCTATATAACCTGGTACATCATTCCATGGAAGCGCTCCCTTAAAAGCAAGCCCAATTGTTACTGCCGGGTTTAAATGTGCCCCGCTAATTGATCCTACTGCATATGCTGCGATGGCAACCGCTAAGCCCCATCCCATCGTAATAACAATCCATCCTGAATCCTTAGCAAATGACTTCTTTAAACTTACACCAGCACAAACGCCGCCACCAAGTAAGATTAACAACGCTGTCCCTATTAACTCCCCTAAATATGCTGACATAAAATCCCCCCATAATCAATTTAAACGCTTTCAATGTGATAGAGGTAAAATGAATGAACATTCATTTTTTCCCAAAGAAAAAGATCCACACCTGGCACGCTTCTATATAAAAATATAGAAACAATGAAATGTGGATCTCTTTTTTCTCCGTCACGTTTATTAACTTGTCTATAATGTTAACCGCAAATGAAAGCGGTGTCAACAAATTTTTTCACATTTTCGACACTATTTTTGGAAATGTTTCCATAGTTCTTTTTTCGATGTTGTAATCGCTGTTGCACCAGCTGCTAACGCTCTTTCTACATCATCAACCGTACGAATAAAGCCGCCTGCTAAAATCGGTACGCCCGTCCGTTCTTTCATCTCGGCAATCACACCTGTTAAAGCGCCTGGAAGCACTTCAATATAATCTGGTTTTGTCTTCTCTAACAGATTACAACTTTTCTCCATTGCACTCGAATCAATTAAAAAGATACGCTGAATCGCGACAACACCCTTTTGCTTCGCCTTCATAATCACACTTGCCTTTGTCGACAATAGTCCATATGGCTTATACTCTTGGCATAAAAACTCCGTCGCATGGCCATCGCTTTGCAACCCGTGAATTAAATCGACATGTAAAAATACCTTTTTACCATGCTGCTTCGCAAGTTTCACAACACTCTTCAATTGACCGATATGAATGTCTAAAATAACAATATACTCATAATAACTATGTAATAATTTTTCTAAATCTTTTATTTGCCGAACAGCTGGCAAAATCTTTTGCTCATGAAATTCCATTCAAAAAGTCCCCTTCTTTACATCATCCTATTCTTTATAGTACACAAATTAAGGAAAAAGAAAAGCTAGTAGAAGAATTTTTTATCCTACTTTCTTGTTACGTCGTGTCGAGCGGTCGATATCATAAAAAAAAGGTGAATAACCGACTCGTTATTCACCACTTACTCTCATTACAGCAACACAGAATCCTTATCACTCTCTTGATTACGTCGCTCGCGCTCTTCCTCTAAACGCTTCATATATACTTCGCCTTCTTTTTCAATAAACTCATTATCCATCTCTTGCTCTTTTTTTGAAGTATATAAAACCATGTAGCCACTTACGACAATCCCGATAATAACAAGATAAACCCACCATGGTAAAGTTTCCAATTGATTTCCTTCCTTTCCTAAGACAAGCCTTGTTAGTTTCACTGTATGAGAGGAAGGACAAGATTATGACTCTTTTCCATACATTCTTTTTCACATCATAAAAGCAGTACCCCTTAAGAGTACTGCTTCTAGTTTTATCTTATTCTATCGATGAATCCAAACTGCACCTGCAGACTTGTCTTCAGCTTGGCCTACTACTTCAAACTTTAAGCCTAGTTTCGGTAATTTACGTCCTGCATCTGGAATGATACTGTTGATGTACTGCTTAGAATCATCAAATTTCGCAACGCCTGGTAATCCTTTATAGTCAAAGATTCCGCGAGTTGGTGAATCTACTCTCCATGCTGGCGTTTGATCAAATGAGAATGCCGCATCGGCAATTTGATAACGCGTACTGCTCTTCACAGTCGGTTGTCCATTTAATGTACCTACGATTGCCTCTGGATGAGAATCTACTACACCTAGGAATCCTTCACCTGGATGAACGCCTACCCAGTTATCTGTAAAGCTTTGATCTGCGTACCATACAACCATTCCTGTATTAAATACTGGACCACGCGCATATTTTAATGCTTGGTCAGAACCAGCATAATTTCTCCACTCTACATAGTAGTTATGTTTTTTCTGTTCAAATCCATCAGATACAGTAAATCCTTTTAACGTCATTGCTGGTTGACCTTCAGCATCATCAGAGAAAACAACTTTGCCATCTACAGTTAACGCTGGATTATCTAACGCAAATCCTTTATAAGCTACTGCGATATCTGTTAAATATTCAAACTGTAGTTTTACTTTTTTCCCTTTGAATTGGCTTAAATCGTATGATTTATCAACCCACTTACCATCAGTTGTATCCATACCGCCTTTTACATCATTTTCTCCCATTCTATCAATACGTGTCTTCGTTCCATCTTCTGCAATAGCGTACACGTCAAGGAAATCATACTTCGCTTCAAGCTCATAGAATGCCTTATAATCAAACTTAGCATTCGCTGCATTTGTTAAATCAAATACTGGTGTCTCAAGTGTTGTATGCATGTCATTTCCTTTTGTACTGTAATAAAACTTCTTACCAAATGCCGCTTCAATATTTTTAATATTTTTGTCCGGTAAGTTAACACGAACAATTCCTGGTCGTTTTGACTTTGTAACACTTTGATCGATATATGTTGCAGCGCCAATGCCGTTGCGAAGTTTATCGTAATCTACTTCTAAAATATTCGCCCAGTTTCCGCCCATATTCTTTTGGAAAAACTCTTTATTTTGTGGTGACAAGCTCGTTGGCTCTGTTCCTGCAATTTTTCCAGCCCAGCTGCCTCCGCTCATAATAGACCATGACTCAACAGGTTCACCTTGTCCTGTATACTTTGTGTCATACTCATCTGGTAAACCTAAATCATGACCGTACTCATGCGCAAACACACCAACCGCTCCATCTTCAGGTTCGATTGTATAATCGTATGCAGCCATCTTTCCGCCCCAATTCGGAACAGAAGCTTGTGTGCCATCAATTGCATATGGTTTTGATCCAAGTTTTGAACGGTGAGACCAAATTGCATCATCTTTCAATTTACCGCCGCCAGCTTCTTGTCCTACACCCGCATGAACAACCATTAAATGATCAATAATGCCGTCTGGCTCATTTTTATTTCCGTCACCATCTTGATCGTACTGATCAAATTGGTCAAAATCAGCCAAGTTAATTCCTTTTGCTACTGCTGCTTTTAATGCTTCCTTCACAAAGTCACGTGGTCCTAAAGGTCCTTTATTATCATGACCAGTACCAGCATCTGAACCGTAATCGGAAGCTTTCCCTGGAACAGTTAGCCATTCCGTTACAGTTCCATCAACTGTGTAGCTACCACCAGATTGTTCTTCATAATATTGTTTAAATGTGTTAATCTTCGATCCATCAAATAACGTAAATGGCTCATCACCAAATAACATTTTTTGATAATGCTCACGATCAAAGTCTTTAGAATACATATATCCTGGCGCTTGATCAATATTATTATGTTTAAAATCACTAAACTCCGCGAGTAAAACAAGCACTTTATCTGTTCGAACAGCACCGTTATATCCTTCTTGCTTCGCTGGTGCAGTCGGAACTTTTCCATTTAACTTACCAGGGGTAAATCCAGATGCTTGTCCAGCTACTGTTCCTTCAGCCGGTTTATCTGCTTGTTCCTTTTCTTGCATCTTTGCATCTTTTACTTTTTTCATAAAATCAGATGCTTCTTGCGTCAAACTATCTCCAGGAACAATCTCTTTCCCAGGGTTTTCCCCTTTCTTTTTCTCAACATACTTTTCAACAGCCTTTGATGTCTCAGCTTGTGATGCAGATTTATCAATAACGCCTCGTTCTTTTAACGCTTCTGCTAAACGTTCCTCTGGTATTAAATGTTCATCGATTGGTAGAGATGATGATGGCGTTTCAGCATATGCAGATTGCCCCCCAAATGCAAAAGTACTGCTTAATACTGCCGCTGTTGCTAATACTGATAAAGGTTTTCTCTTCCCATTGTTTTTCAATGTACTTCCTCCCCATGTTTGCAAATTATCTGTTTTTTTTGCCAATAACAATATAATATTCGTATTATGACGAATATTCAATATTTTTCAACAAATAAAATGTTGAGAAATATTTTTTTATGCAGGATGAAACACATAAGACAGCAAAACAAAAAGGTTCTGCCCTAAATAGCAGAACCTTCGTTCGAATCATCTTCTTAAGAAAGAAGAAACGGGTTTATAATTAAAAAATTCTATTGGTAGATACAGCATGCTTTTCAAAAAAAGCTTGGACATATTTCATAAACTCTTCCGGCTCTTGACGAAACGGAGCATGATACCCTTTTTCAATCATATGGAATGTACTATTTTTCAATAGTTGATGATAAGTTTCACCATTTTTCCATGAAACACTTTTATCATTTCTGCCCCAAATAATTAAGGTTGGCACCTTGATTTCATTCGCATCCATCGCAATGCGGCGCTCTCTCATTTTCGTCAATTCACTATAATGCTCTTTATCATCTCTTCTATTTTTCACCGCATTTTTATCATAATCCGTAATGGTAGATACCGTATTTACATCAACCGATAAATTCGGCTTTTGAAAACCTTCTTTTTGCTGGAAGGATTCTATTCCTGTCGAGTCCGCTAAAATAAGGTGCGTAATCGCTTCAGGATATAAATACGTCAAATTAAGAGAAATCTCTCCTCCCATGGAATGACCGAGAACAGCGAACTTATCGTAGCCTAATTTTTTCATTAACTTATAATATAAATTTGCTTGTGCTGGAAATGAATACTGAAAATCCACCGGCTTAGAAGAACGACCAAATCCTAAAATATCAACCGCAATGATCGTATGATCTTTCGCTAATCCTGGATAAATATCACCAAATCCATCAGAAGAACCACCAAAGCCATGAAGCATAAGCAGCGGCGAGTTTCCTTCACCAATTTGTTTAAAATATATCGTTTGTCCATCAATTTCCGCCATCTTTTCTTCTGTGTTCAGTCTTGTTACCATTGTATCCTTTACTTCCTGTACCTTCGCTGTAGGCTTTTCCACAACGTTACAAACCACTAATAATACAAGTGCAAGACCACTAATTATATAGAACTTTAATTGTTTCAAGTTAACTGTCTCCTTTCTATTGCTGTGAATCAAGAACGAATACACTTAAAATAAGCTTTTACATTTTGTACGTATTTTATAGCCACTATAGTTGTAACAAATCAGGTTACAACTATAGTAAAAAAATATGCTTTCTCTCTAAATAGGAATGCATTGGAATATTTCTTGATTACCTTTATACTATTCAACTCACCTGTAATTATTTTAGTTACAAATAAAAAGTAAGTCAATTCTTTTCAGAGAAATTTATATTCCTTTTACTCTACTAAAAGCTTGAAATGATTCTATTTATCTCTTACGTCTGTATCTTCCCTAATAAATTCTAATATTTCTCCATTAGGTTTAATTTTCACACCTGTCAAATACCCTAAATAAGCAGCACCTGTATCTATATTCCATGTATTACTTTCAATGTCATAATGCGGATTTTCGCAAGGTGTGTGTCCTATAATTTGCAATTTATTAATATTCTTTAACGGACTGCGATTCCATAAAACGCCATACTCATCTTCCTCTATGAATGGATTTTCTGATTGTTTGGAAATTCCTGCGTGACTTAGAAACAGGTGTTCATTTTCCCAATATAGCGGAAGATTTCTAAACCATCTAACATCATTCATATAATCTCTATTCATTTTTCTGTATTGATTCAGTGTCTCTTCCCCACACTGTCTTAGCCAATTGTTATTCGGTGGATTATCAAAATGACTAATTATTTCAAACTCATGATTCCCCTTTAAAAATTTGACTTGACTAGGAAAATCAGCACTTAATTGTATTGCAAATTGGGCCATTTGAGGTGAGTTTTTTCCTCTATCAATTAAATCACCTAATTGGAAAACCATTTCATTCTCTTTATCCCAATATTTATTGAGCAAATTCTTAAATGTATAATAACACCCATGGACATCGCCTATAATAAAATAATTCATAGGGTACAGACTCCTCCTTATTTTAAATGAAAACGTTTATCCCTCTTTAACTAACTTACCCCTCTAGTGAAATTAGGGCAAGACATACATCCTCATTTTAATAAAGGGAATCTTTAATCAGTAGGGTTTTCTTCATCCTTCACCTTACTTCTTTTCTTTTGCTGAATTTTGAAGCGGGGATTTTATATACGTAAATAGCGGAAGAAAACAGCTATTTGGAATCACTATAAATCTATGTCTGTGATTTTTTGTAAAAAAGGGAATGAATTATTTATAATAAAATAAAAAACTTATTTGAATAAAAGGAGAAATTTAAATGAGAAACATTTGGGATACATCTAGTAAAAAACTAGAAGATTTAACAGATGAAATGGTTGTTTCCGCTGAAAATAAGCTAGGCGTAAAGTTACCGAAATCATATATTGACTTATGTAAAATACAAAACGGAGGGTATTTAATTTATGATGCTTATCCTACTTCTGTTCCAACAGGTTGGGCAGAAGACCATGTTAGCGTTAACTACATAAATGGGATTGGAGAAAAAGGAATTCTATCAAGCGCTTATTACATTGAAGAGTGGGAATTACCAAAAGATATTCTGCTTTTATGTGGAGACGGACATTGGTGGATTGCGCTGGATTATAGACACACAAAAGAAAATCCACCAATCCTATACATCGATTTAGAATGGGAAGAAGATATTTTCACTTTAGAATTAGCTCCTGATTTTGAAACACTAATTAACGGCCTATTCGTTTATGAATATGAGGAGAATTGATGATTGAAAGATTCACAATATCAATCGTGTTATTTGAATGGAACTCTCATGATAATAAGTGCCTTTTTATTTCAAGGATAAGTAGGTGTTCATATGAAACTATACTTTAAGGATATTGAATTAGGTGATATTACAGAAGTATCCACAGACACACCGTGGATGTATGGGACGATTCACTTAAATGAAAATAGTAAGCCATTTCATGAATATTTTCACGGGATGGTTGATGAAGACAATGAATTCGATTTTGAAGTCGCAGATTCAGAATTTTTGGCGGAAAGTAATTGGTCTATTTTAGATGAAAATGAAGGTAAATATTTAGGGATCGATATACCGGCTATTTACATAGAAGATACAACGATCGCATGGCGCTGGAGATAAATTGACCGATGCCAAAAGATACTATCTATCCTAAAATAGATTAAAAAAAGAGTTTTTTATATGTGGAAAAACTTGATTTTAGAAATTGAAAACATACTGAAAAGCGTTGGTTATAAGCTGAATACACCCGCTCTAGATACTGAGGTTCAGAGATTAAGAGAACGTGTGATACCTTCAATCCCCCTTAACAAAGAAATAAGGAGTGTTTAAAACAATGGGAAGATATCCACTGATTGCAATAATGAAAGAGTATGAGGATAAAGAAAATGTAATTTACAGTTTTGGTCCAAATACTGAATCTTGTATGTTATATCCAGATCTTTATAGTAGATGGAATTTTAAAGTTTTAAAGAATGAAACTAACCCTAATGAAGCATTTGTTTGTCTAGATGATATGCCAAAAAAACATATTTCCTTGTTGTATAAATGTATTCACAAAATATATGTTCACGTAAGAGAAAATGGTGGTATGGAAAATATGAATCAGATAGATTTCCCGGAATACCTTGAGTTTATTGTATAAGCTTTATAAAGTGAAACCTTAATCAGCGGCGGACTTAAGCCCCTACCTAACTTCTTTACTTTCACTGAACTTTGAGATGGGGGGCTTACTGTCCGTTAATGCTGGATAAGATAGGGTGTTTTTTAATCGGTTTATGTATCCATTTTCAGTTGCGGATTTTCGTTTGAGGCAAGATATCTATGAATATGGCCCAAACTTAGATGGTATAGACGATGAAGAAAACAAATAAAAGAAGAACGCCTATTAGTGAGGGTAAACGTTCTTCTGTTTTTGCTGGAAATTCAATTAAATTTCTTTTGGTGCTGGGCAGTCTGCGTGACTATTATCAGGTGCTCCAACATTGTATGCTAAGTCAGGGTTTGCAGGTGCCGGTACATCCCCATGATTAGCTTGCTGTGTAAATGAACTATTTAAACCAACAGACACGATACCAACTAACGCTAAACCTGTTACCACCACACGAATTTTTTTAAACATTATTTTAATGCCCCTTTCTCAAACGTTTTTTCTTTTGCCTGTAATGCTGTGTAGAAGTACTCACTTGCTTTTACATGATTGTTTTCACCGTAAAATTTAACTGCTAGTTTTTCTGTATATTCTTGAGTGTAATTATATAGTGATTCTTTGTCGAAATAATTAATTCCTTCAAGAATAATCTTTTCTAATTCTTCTGTTGGAACATTATTATTTAGTGCTTTTAAAATAGTAAAGTGATGTATATATTCTTCATTATTCAATTCAGTACAAATGTTTAACCCATTTGTAAGTAATTCCTCAGCAATATTTATTTCACCTAGTTTATGATGTTCTCTAGCTTGTAGAAAAATCGCTTTAAAATGTGTCGGCATTTTTCCGGTTACTTCTGAAAGGTGTCGAATAGCTAATATAGAAAGATTTTGACTTGCATATAACCACCCCAAGTTATGACGCACCCTCAAAAGCAAAGTTTCATTATCTTGTTTTTGTAAAATATCTATTGCGGAACTCAAGAATTCCTCAGCTTGTTCATATTGTCCTATTTGGATAGCAGTTAATCCTAAAAGGTTTTCAGATAAAGCAATACTCTTTTCATATCCTGTGTGCTTTAAGAAAATTTCTTTAGCTTTGTTAACATATTTTATAGTATTCATTGGCTGCGTTTTATAGTAAAAAAATGCAGAAATACGATAATAGAATTCTGCACGTTCTAACTCATCAGGCACATGCTTCAACAATTTCTCAGCTTTCTCATAATATTCACTAGCCTCATTATAGTTCGTTGTTAATGTGGCATGTATCGCTTTGAAAAAGTGATAGTAATACGAAAGAACCTCGTCAGAAGCTGTGTTACATGATTCAATTACATCAAAACTATTTTTTGTAATGCTTAAACTATCAGTTAACACCTTATATCTAAAATCTAGTAAAGAATAATATAACAATAGATTTTGATCTTCTTCGGCATTAACAATCTTCTCATCAATTTCTTCTTTCAATTCTGTCGCTTTCTCCACTTGCTGCTTCAGCATCGATTGATACCAAGCGTCTAATGAATGCTTAATCTGTTCTTTCGTTACTACATGTGC
>Ga0102589_1001257_pt1 | contig 36420 bp, 32 predicted proteins | sample AraplaMF_Col_mLB_FD_76858 | JGI IMG/M metagenome (GOLD analysis project Ga0102589, IMG submission 76858) | Arabidopsis root microbial communities from the University of North Carolina, USA - plate scrape MF_Col_mLB | ecosystem: Host-associated > Plants > Roots > Endosphere | place: USA...
AAAATAGACAGGAAGTACCATGCTTTTTATGTTATTTTATTAAAAGGAGCCGCTTTATGAGAGAACCATTTATATATGAGGACGGTATATTGTATTTACAAGCGTGGAAAGAACTTGGAAACATTACTGCAGGATTTACGACAAAAGATGGTGGAGTAAGTACAGGCTCCTTTCATGCGATGAATTTAGGATTACATGTAAATGATATGATGGAAAATGTTCATGAAAATAGACGTATTTTAGCGAACAAGTTACAAAAAACATTAGAAAATTGGATTTGTTCAGAACAAGTTCATGATCATCATGTTGAAAAAGTAGGACAGCAAGAAAAAGGGCGAGGAATCTATTCATATGAAGATGGTATTCCAAACACAGATGGTATTTATACGACTGATAGAGATGTATGTTTAACATCTTGTTATGCTGATTGTGTTCCACTCTATTTCTATGCACCATCACAAGGTATGATAGGACTGGCACATGCTGGATGGAAAGGCACTGTAAAAGAAATTGCAAAAGAAATGATTCAAAAGTGGCGTGCGGAAGGGGTGCCAGCTCATGAGATTTATGTTGCAATTGGACCAGCCATAGGGTCCTGCTGTTATGTAGTTGATGATCGCGTATTATCAGCAGCAAAACAAGCGGTAAACGGACATGTTCCATATAAATTGATTTCAGACGGACAATATGCAATTGATTTAAAAGAAATCAATCGCATATTATGCATACAAGCTGGCATAAAAGAAGAGCATATTATGATGTCGTCTCTTTGTACAAGCTGTGAAGAACAATTGTTTTTCTCACATCGTCGTGATCGGGGAAAAACAGGAAGAATGTTGAGTTTCATAGGCTTTAAGGAGGATTGAAAACAGTGGTAGTGCAAGAGAATTTAGCATTTGTAAATGAGAAAATTAAAATAGCATGTGAACGAGCAGAGCGATCGGCACAAGAGGTTAAGCTCGTTGCAGTAACAAAAACAGTAGGAATTGAAAAAACAAATGAAGTAATAGAAGCTGGACTTACTGATTTAGGTGAGAATCGTAATGAAGGTTTTTTACAGAAGTATGAGCATTTTGGTTCAAAAGTAAATTGGCATTTCATTGGTTCGTTACAAACGAGAAAAGTAAAAGAAATTATTAATGAGATTGATTATTTGCATTCATTAGATCGCATTTCACTTGCGAAAGAAATTCAAAAGCGTACTACAAAGCAGGTTCGATGTTTTGTACAAGTGAAAACATCGTCTGAAGAATCAAAGCAAGGGATAGCGGCTGAGGAAACGATTGCGTTTATTCGTGCTTTGCAAGAATTTGATAAAATTGAAGTTGTTGGATTGATGACAATGGCACCATTTACTGAGGAAGAAGCCGAAATTCGTCATTGTTTTAAGAAATTGCGTGGTTTGCAAAAACAAGTACAAGAACTAGGATTATCATACGCTCCGTGTAAAGAGTTATCAATGGGAATGTCAAATGATTATACGATTGCAATTGAAGAAGGTGCTACATATATTCGTTTGGGAACGATTTTAGTAGGAAAAGCATAAAAGGAAGGAGAATGTTATTATGAGTTGGTCAAAAGTAAAATACTTCTTTTTTGACACTCCAGAAGAGCGAGAAGCTTACGAAAAGGAAAAGGAGCAAGCTGAAATGAAAAAACAACAAGATCCACCAGAGCAGCAGGATATTCCACTTACGAAAGCACAGCCGAAACAAAATATTGTAAGTATTGAAACAGCAAAGCAATCTTCCAAAGTTGTTTTGTTAGAACCGCGCACATATTCGGAAGCACAAGGGATTGCGGATCATTTAAAGGGAAGAAGAGCGGTTGTCATTAATTTGCAAAGGATGTCAACAGATCAAGCTGTGCGTATCGTTGACTTTTTAAGTGGTACTGTATACGCTATAGGCGGGGATATTCAAAAATTAGGACCGAAAACATTTATTTGTACACCTGAGACTGTGGATATTGTTGGGGCCATTTCTGAGTTGTTCGGTGAAGAGGAAGAGACAAATATAAAGAGGTGGTAATACGCCATGACGATTATTTTACAAGCATTGCTTTGGATCATCCAGATTTATTCCTGGGCGCTTATTATCTATATCCTTCTATCTTGGTTTCCAGGGGCTAGAGAATCAACATTTGGTGATTTTCTATCACGTATTTGTGAACCATATTTAGAACCGTTTCGGAGATTTATCCCACCTTTTGGCATGATTGATATTTCTCCAATTGTTGCAATTATTGCGTTGAGATTGGCTAGTAGTGGTTTAGTAAGTCTGTTTCGTTATTTCTTGTAATAAGAGGTTGAATGAATGAGCATCTATGAGCATTTTAGACCCGAAGAAGTGGTCTTTGTCGATAAAGTGTTAGAGTGGAAACAGGTGGCTGAAGAATATCATCAAGTGAAATTAACGGATTTTCTGGATCCGCGTCAGCAGCAAATTGTTGCTACGATAATTGGAAATCAAGGGGATGCTACTTTGCGTCTTTATGGTGCTGAGCCAAAAGCGGAAAGGAAAAGAGCTCTTATTTATCCGAGTTATCTTGATTTAAATGAAGAAGATTTCCAAGTTGAAGTATTAGAAATTGACTATCCTTCCAAGTTTTATACGCTTGAACATAGGCAAATATTAGGTGCATTTATGTCTCTTGGTCTTACAAGAGAAAAGTGTGGTGATATTTTGCTTCAAGAAAATCGTGCCCAAATTATAGTTGCAAAAGAAATTGTTTCTTACATTGAAATGAATTTACAATCAATAGGGAAAATGACGGTCTCACTTTCCTCTGTACAAGCAGACAAAGTATTACGATTGCAAGAAGAATGGAAAGAGCAGTCTGGAACTGTTTCATCCCTTCGATTAGATGTCCTGCTAGCTGAAATGCTTCATCTATCACGGCAAAAAGTACAACCGCTTATAAAAAACGGTCTTGTGAAAGTGAACTGGAAAACTGTTGAACAAACTGCATATGAGTGTTTTCCGGGTGATGTTTTTTCAATTAGGGGATATGGCCGGAGTAAATTATTTTCTGTAGAAGGAAAAACGAAACGCGACAAATGGCGAGTTTTGTATGGTATACTAAAATGATTGGTTTTTTAGAAGGAAAATCCCTTATTTTGTCGAAGAAAAGATATAATTAAAAGAGGAAAATTCAGATAACTACTTGGAGGTGGCGTTTGTGCCGTTAACACCATTAGATATTCATAACAAAGAATTTGGTCGCGGATTCCGTGGCTATGATGAGGATCAAGTAAATGAGTTTCTTGATCAGATCATCAAAGATTATGAATTGGTCATTCGCGAGAAAAAAGCACTAGAAGAAAAAGTTGCTCAACTAGAAGGTAAATTAGATCATTTTTCTAACATTGAAGACACGCTAAATAAGTCTATCGTTGTTGCACAAGAAGCGGCGGAAGAAGTAAAGCGTAATGCACAAAAAGAAGCGAAATTAATTGTACGTGAAGCAGAAAAGAATGCAGATCGTATCATTAATGAAGCTTTAGTAAAATCAAGAAAAGTTGCATTTGATATTGAAGAGCTAAAGAAACAAGCGAAAGTATTCCGTACGCGTTTCCGTATGTTATTAGAAGCACAGCTTGAAATGTTAAACAACGATGATTGGGACAAATTAATTGAGCTAGAAGAAGAAGTGGACGAGCTATTAAAGAAAGAAGAAACAGTGTAAGCTTGACGTTTTTCTCATTATTACATATAATTTTAAACAACATATTTATTAAGAAAAACGAAGATAGGGATAAGTACCTTTTTCATACCTTATATAGCGAACTGAGGACGGTGTAAGCTCAGGATAAGGAGATAAATGGGAATATCACCCTGGAGTTCCGCGCTGAACAAAAAAGTAAGCGTAGGCGTATATTCGCGTTAAGAATATAAAGAGGACTTTGTGCATACGTGTACGGTCTACTAGGGTGGTACCGCGGGAGACTTTCTCGTCCCTTTTTTGGGGATGAGAAAGTCTCTTTTTTATTCCATTTTTTAGGGTCTTTCTTTTATACATTCGAGGAGGAATTAAGCGTGGAGTATAAAAATACATTACTAATGCCGAAAACAGAATTCCCAATGCGTGGGAATTTACCAAAGCGTGAGCCTGCAATGCAAGAAAAATGGGCTGAGATGAACATTTATGAAAAGGTACAAGAACATACAAAAGGTCGTCCTTTATTTGTACTGCATGATGGTCCTCCATATGCGAATGGTGACATTCATATGGGACATGCGTTAAATAAAGTATTAAAAGATTTTATTGTTCGTTACAAATCAATGACTGGATACTGTGCACCATATGTACCAGGATGGGATACACACGGTTTACCAATTGAACAAGCTTTAACAAATAAAGGTGTAAAACGTAAAGAAATGACGGTTGCAGAATTCCGTAAATTATGTGCAGAGTATGCATACGAACAAGTGAATCGCCAACGTGAACAGTTTAAACGTCTTGGTGTGCGTGCTGATTGGGATCGCCCATATATTACCTTAGAGCCAGCTTATGAAGCGCAGCAAATTAAAGTATTTGGTGAAATGGCGAAAAAAGGTTATATCTATAAAGGACAAAAACCAGTTTATTGGTCTCCAACAAGTGAATCCGCTTTAGCTGAAGCTGAAATTGAATACAATGATAAAAAGTCAGCATCTATTTATGTGGCATTCCCTGTAAAAGACGGAAAAGACGTATTAGAGGGCGACGAGAAATTTATCATTTGGACAACAACACCTTGGACATTACCAGCCAACTTAGGTATTTCTGTTCATCCAGAACTTGAATACAGCATTGTGAAAGTAAATGATGAAAAATATATTATTGCTTCTGAACTATTTGACACAGTTTCTAAAACGTTAGAGTGGGAAAATGCTGAAGTTGTGAAAACAGTTAAAGGTAGCGAACTTGAGTATACAGTTGCGAAGCATCCATTCTATGAGCGTGATTCTTTAGTTATGCTTGGTGAGCACGTTACAACAGATGCTGGTACAGGTTGTGTACATACAGCACCTGGACATGGGGAAGACGATTTCCTTGTTGGGAAACAATATGGATTAGAAGTTCTTTGCCCAGTTGATGATAAAGGTGTATTAACAAGTGAAGCACCTGGATTTGAAGGTCTATTCTATGATAAAGCTAATAAGCCAATTACGGAAAAATTAGAAGAAGTTGGCGCGTTATTAAAATTAACATTTATTACGCATTCTTATCCACATGACTGGAGAACGAAAAAACCAATTATCTTCCGTGCGACAGCGCAATGGTTTGCATCTATTGAAGCGTTCCGCAAGGAGTTATTACAAGCTGTTGAAGAAACGAAATGGGTACCAGCATGGGGTGAAACACGTCTTCATAATATGGTTCGTGACCGTGGTGATTGGTGTATTTCTCGTCAACGTGCATGGGGTGTACCGATTCCTGTCTTCTATGCAGAGAATGGCGATCCAATTATTACAGATGAAACAATCAATCACGTAGCAGATCTATTCCGTGAGAACGGTTCTAACGTATGGTTCGAACGTGAAGCGAAAGATTTATTACCAGAAGGATTTACACATCCATCTAGTCCGAATGGCGAATTCCGTAAAGAAACAGACATTATGGACGTATGGTTTGATTCAGGTTCTTCTCACCAAGCTGTCCTAGAAGAGCGCGAAGACTTACAACGTCCAGCTGATTTATACTTAGAGGGATCTGACCAATACCGTGGCTGGTTTAACTCTTCATTATCAACAGCAGTTGCAGTAACAGGTAAAGCACCATACAAAGGTGTGTTGAGTCATGGATTCGTATTAGACGGTGAAGGTCGTAAAATGAGTAAATCTATCGGGAACATTGTTGTACCGAAGAAAATCATGGATCAATTAGGTGGAGATATTTTACGTTTATGGGTATCTTCTGTTGACTACCAATCTGATGTGCGTATTTCAGATGATATTTTAAAACAAGTTGCAGAAGTATATCGTAAAATCCGTAACACATTCCGTTTCTTATTAGGAAACTTAGCTGACTTTAATCCAAGTCAAGATGCAGTAGCGAAAGCTGAATTACGTGAAGTAGATCGCTACATGCTAGTGAAATTAAATGACTTAATTACAAAAGTAAAAGAAGCATATGAAACATATGACTTTGCGGCAGTATATCATGCAATTCATAACTTCTGCACAATTGATTTAAGCTCATTCTATTTAGACTTTGCAAAAGACATTTTATACATTGAAGCAGCAAATCATCATGACCGTCGTGCGATTCAAACAGTACTTTACGATGTTCTTGTTGCATTAACAAAACTTGTAACACCAATCTTACCTCATACAGCTGATGAAGTATGGCCATATGTTCCTGGTGTTGTAGAGGAAAGCGTTCAGCTAACCGATATGCCAGAAGCTGTAGAAGTAGAGGGTGCGGAAGCGTTAAAAACAAAATGGGATGCATTTATGACACTTCGAGATGACGTATTAAAAGCTTTAGAAGTGGCTCGTAATGAAAAAGTAATCGGTAAGTCATTAAATGCGAGTATTACCCTATATCCAACTGCAGAAATGAAACAAATGTTAGAGTCTATTAGTGAAGATTTAAAACAATTATTTATTGTCTCTGAGTATAAACTTGGTGGAACAATGGAAGAAGCTCCAGCGGGTGCACCAAAATATGAGCATACAGCTGTTGTTGTAGCGCAGGCAACTGGTGAAACATGTGAACGTTGCTGGGTTGTTTCTGAAACAATTGGTAAAGACGCTGAACATGAAACATTATGTGAGCGTTGTGCAACAGTAGTAAAAGAAAATTATGTAAAATAATGATGTGATAAAAACTGACTGCTATTACGGTAGTCAGTTTTTGTATTTAGTAAGGATTCTTCTTAACATGTGACAGATGTATGAAAAGTTCAACTGCTTAAAGTTTTTCTGTTGGGCAGGAGGAATTAACTTTTAAGCACTTTCCTATGAAGGAAAAATGTGTGAGCGGTAAGCGAGAAAATTTCGGACACACTAACGGTACATTGCAGCCGGGAGGGATGTACACGTGAATGAAATCTATATGGAAATCAAAGAAGAATTACAATTGATGAAAAAAGAACTACAGGAACGACTGGCAAAAGAAGCGATAGAAACTTATTATGTAGAATTCGGACTGGAATTAGGCTATGAATCGAAGGAAGATGGAAAAAAGAAATTATTTTTACATGATATAAGAGAAGATTTAAAAGATGTGGAACGAGCATTATTTAAAATGGAAATCGATATGTATGGCATTTGTGAGGAAACTGGGAAATACATTCCTGTAAAGCAAATGAAAATGATGCCAACAGCTCGTACAATTCATGAATTTTTATATGAGAAAGTAAATGTCTAAGAGGCACAACGATATTATATTACCTTTTTTTATTTTATTTTATTCTTCCGTAAAGGTTCATTGTGAAAAGACCGTAGCTATGCTAAAATTTTGAGGTACACTGTCTTTGTGGGGGAAATGAAAATGATATATTATTTAATAGCGTTATTTGTCATTACCATCGATCAAGTATCGAAATGGTTAATTGTAAAAAACATGGAATTAGGTACAAGTATCCCGATTATCGATAATGTATTATACATAACATCACATCGGAATAGAGGAGCTGCCTGGGGCATTTTAGAAAACAAAATGTGGTTCTTCTATATTATTACAGTTGTTTTTGTAGGATTTATCGTATTTTATATGAAAAAGTATGCAAAAACAGATAGGCTCCTAGGGATTTCATTAGGTCTTATTTTAGGCGGAGCAATTGGCAACTTTATTGATCGTGTATTTAGACAAGAAGTGGTGGATTTCATTCACGTGTATATTTTTTCATACAACTATCCGGTATTTAACATAGCTGACTCAGCTTTATGTATTGGGGTTGTATTGATTATTATTCAAACATTATTAGAAGGAAAGAAAATGAAGGAGTAATTGAATGAGCGAAGTAGTACAAGTAACAGTTACAGAAGAACAAATGAGCGAACGGATTGATAAGTTTCTCGCGGGAGTGAACAATGAATGGTCACGTTCACAAGTACAACAGTGGATTAAAGATGGCGTTGTAACCGTAAATGGAAACGACATTAAAGGAAATTATAAAGTAAAAGTAAATGATGAAATTGCAGTAGCAATTCCAGATCCAGAAGAGCTTGATATTTTGCCAGAAGACATGAATTTAGAAATTTATTATGAAGATGCAGATGTGCTTGTTGTGAATAAGCCACGTGGCATGGTTGTGCATCCAGCTCCTGGACATACAAGTGGTACACTTGTAAATGGGTTAATGCATCATTGTACAGATTTATCAGGTATTAACGGTGTAATGCGTCCAGGGATTGTACATCGTATTGATAAAGATACATCTGGCTTATTGATGGTTGCTAAAAATGATATGGCACATGAATCTCTTGTAAATCAGCTTGTGGCAAAAACAGTAACAAGACGATATAAAGCAATCGTCCATGGTGTAATTCCACATGATAAAGGGACAATTGATGCTCCAATTGGCCGTGATAAAAAGGACCGCCAAAGTATGACGGTTGATGAAAATGGGAAGCATGCTGTTACGCATTTTCAGGTGTTAGAACGATTTAAAGACTTTACACTTGTAGAGTGTCGTTTAGAAACCGGCCGTACGCACCAAATTCGTGTTCATATGAAATATATTGGATACCCGCTTGCGGGAGATCCGAAATATGGTCCGAAAAAAACATTAGATATAAATGGACAAGCGCTTCATGCGGGGATTTTAGGGTTTGATCATCCTCGTACAGGCGAATATATCGAGTTTGAGGCGCCAGTTCCAGCAGTATTTGAAGAAGTTTTAAATGTTTTACGGAAATAGTATTGACAAAACGATTAAAACCTGCGATACTAGCAACAGTTGAATAATGATCCTTTAACACAGCCCCGTGAGGTTGAGAAGGTAACGGTTTGAAATACTTAGGGTGTACTTGTACCCTTTTTTCAAAAGTCCTCTCGCACACGCTGAGAGGACTTTTTTTATACCATTCCTCTCACGCAAGAAAAAAGCTTGGAGGTGTAGAGCATGCAAGAAAAAGCTGTCGTTTTAGATGACCAAATGATTCGCCGCGCTTTAACACGCATCAGTCATGAAATTGTGGAACGTAATAAAGGTGTCGATAATTGTGTTCTTGTCGGAATTAAAACACGTGGGATTTTTATTGCACAGCGTTTAGCAGAACGAATTGGTCAAATTGAAGGAAAAGAAATAGAAGTAGGCGAGTTAGACATTACGCTATATCGTGATGATTTAACATTGCAATCAAAAAATAAAGAACCGCTTGTAAAAGGTTCAGATATTCCTGTGGACATTACGAAGAAAAAAGTTATTCTTGTGGATGATGTATTGTATACAGGAAGAACGGTTCGAGCAGCAATGGATGCTCTTATGGATTTAGGTAGACCATCACAAATCCAATTAGCTGTTCTTGTAGACAGAGGTCATCGTGAATTACCAATTCGCGCTGATTATGTAGGGAAGAACATTCCAACATCAAGTGAAGAACGTATTGAAGTTGATTTGCAAGAGACGGATCAGCAAGATCGAGTAAGTATATACGATAAGTAAAGCCCTTTTAAATGTAGTCCTGTGAGGCTGCCAAAGGGTCTTGACTTTCGTATGTCAAATTTGACATACGAAAGTATAGGACTCTTTGTGCATAGGGCGCAAAGAGTTTTTTTATTGCAAAGTTTTAAACTGAAGGAGGATATAACAATGGAGCAAAAGCCAGTGTTAGACATTCATGAAGTACCGAAACCCGGAAAATGGTTATTTTTAAGTATACAACATTTGTTCGCGATGTTTGGATCAACAGTGCTTGTTCCGTTTTTAACAGGATTGAATCCATCAGTAGCTTTAATCTCCAGTGGATTAGGAACACTCGCGTTTATTCTTATAACAAAAGGTCAAGTACCAGCATATCTAGGCTCATCATTCGCGTTTATCGCACCGATTATTACGGCGAAGACAGCAGGAGGACCAGGAGCAGCAATGCTTGGTGGTTTACTAGCAGGACTTGTATACATCTTAATTTCACTTGGAATTAAGAAATCGGGATCAGCATGGATTATGAAGTTACTCCCACCAATTGTCGTTGGTCCAGTTGTAATGGTTATCGGATTAGCATTAGCACACACAGCAGTGAATATGGCAATGAATGATGCAGGTGGCAAGTATAGTGTTACACACTTCTCAGTAGCATTAGTAACGCTAGCAATTACAATCATTTGCTCTATATTCGGAAGAGGATTTTTCAGCATCATACCAGTTCTATTAGGGATTATCGGAGGATATATCTTCGCTTACTTCCAAGGATTGGTGGACTTAAAGCCAGTAGCTGAGGCGAAATGGTTTGATGTACCAGACTTTGTCGTACCATTTGTAACTTACACGCCAGAGTTTTCATGGAAGATTGTACTCTTAATGGTGCCAGTAGCACTTGTAACAATTTCAGAACATATCGGGCATCAAATCGTACTTGGAAATGTTATTAAGCGAGATTTAATTGAAAAACCAGGTTTACATCGCTCGATTTTTGGAGATGGTGTAGCGACATTAATCGCATCAGTAATTGGTGGACCACCAAATACAACATACGGTGAAAACATAGGTGTGCTGGCAATTACGAGAGCTTACAGTGTATACTTATTCATCGGATCAGCAGTCTTCGCGATTATGTTCGGATTTATTGGTAAGATTTCCGCACTGATTCACTCGATTCCAACACCAGTTATGGGGGGCGTATCAATCTTACTCTTTGGAGTAATCGCATCAAGCGGTTTACGCATGATGGTAGATGATAAAACAGACTTAAGCGACAAACGAAACTTAATGATTGCATCAGTGATTCTGGTAATCGGTATTGGTGGCGCGGTACTTCGTGTCGGAGAATCATTCCAAGTAGAAGGAATGGCGCTTGCAGCAATCGTTGGCGTACTGTTAAATCTACTGTTACCTGAAATGAAACAGAAACAACAATCTAAGCAGATTGCTTCATAAAAACAACCTTTTAATTCAGTCCTGTGAGACCGAAAAGGGTGGCTTTTTTCTCGCACCCTAGTCTCATACGATTAGGGTATTTTTATGCAATCGTTGTTATATAAATACAAAAGTGTTATCATAAAAATCAGAAAGATGAGGGATGACAATGAGCCATTTGTTAACGATGAGTGAATTATCGAAAGAAGAGATTTCGGAAATCCTAAAAGACGCAGAAGATTTCGCAAATGGAAGAAGTAAAAAAACAACAGAGCAAACGTTTGTAGCGAACTTATTTTTCGAAAATAGTACGAGAACAAAGTTTAGCTTCGAAGTTGCCGAGAAGAGATTAGGACTAGACGTATTAAACTTCTCAGCAGATTCTTCTAGCGTACAAAAAGGAGAAACATTATACGATACGATAAGAACACTAGAATCAATCGGAACAAAAGCAGTAGTCATCCGCCATCAGCAAGATCGCTACTTCGATGAGCTAAAAGATAAAGTAAATATTCCAATCCTAAATGCTGGAGATGGATGTGGAAATCATCCAACACAATGCTTGCTAGACCTTTTAACAATTAAACAAGAGTTTGGAAGCTTCGAAGGATTAAAGATTGCAATTGTTGGAGATATCCGCCATAGCCGAGTAGCCCGCTCTAATGCTGAAGCATTAACGAAACTAGGAGCAACAATTTACTTTGCTAGCCCAGAAGAGTGGAAAGATGAAACTAACACATTCGGAACATACAGAAGTTTAGATGAACTTGTTCCAGAAGTTGATGTGATGATGTTACTTCGTGTGCAACATGAGCGTCATGACCATTATGAAACAGACATCATGAAAGAGTATCATGAACAGCACGGATTAACAATTGAACGAGAAAAACGTATGAAACAAGGAAGCATTATTATGCATCCAGCTCCTATAAACCGCGATGTAGAAATTGCGAGCGAACTCGTTGAGTGTGAGCGTTCCCGCATTTTCAAACAGATGGAAAACGGAGTTTACGTAAGAATGGCTGTACTAAAACGCGCATTACCAAATGTATTAGGAGGAATGAAACATGAATTATTTGTTTAAAAATGGACGTTATCTAAATGAAGAAGGAAAAATTGTAGCAACAGATCTTCTTGTACAAGACGGTAAAATTGCGAAAGTAGCAGAAAATATTACGGCAGATAATGTTGAAGTAATCGATGTAAATGGAAAATTAATCGCACCTGGACTAGTAGATGTACACGTTCATCTTCGCGAACCAGGTGGTGAACATAAAGAAACAATTGAAACAGGTACGCTTGCAGCAGCAAAAGGTGGATTTACAACAATTTGCGCAATGCCAAATACACGCCCAGTACCAGACAGCAAAGAACATATGGAAGACTTACAAAAACGAATTAAAGAAAAAGCACATGTAAATGTACTGCCATATGGCGCAATTACAGTACGTCAAGCAGGTTCTGAAATGACAGACTTTGAAACATTAAAAGAACTTGGAGCATTCGCGTTTACTGATGATGGAGTAGGCGTACAAGATGCAAGCATGATGCTAGCTGCTATGAAACGTGCAGCAAAATTAAATATGGCAGTCGTTGCACACTGTGAAGAAAATACACTAATTAATAAAGGTTGTGTACATGAAGGGAAGTTTTCTAAGGAACACGGATTAAACGGTATCCCATCAGTATGTGAATCTGTACATATTGCCCGGGACATATTACTTGCGGAAGCGGCAGATTGCCACTATCACGTATGTCACGTAAGTACAAAAGGATCTGTACGAGTGATTCGTGATGCAAAACGTGCTGGAATTAAAGTGACAGCAGAAGTAACACCGCACCACTTAGTATTATGTGAAGATGATATCCCAGGTGTTGATCCAAACTTTAAAATGAATCCACCGCTTCGAGGAAAAGAAGATCACGAAGCCTTAATTGAAGGATTATTAGATGGAACAATCGATATAATCGCAACAGATCATGCACCGCATGCAGCAGAAGAAAAAGCACAAGGTATTGAAAGAGCACCATTTGGAATTACTGGTTTTGAAACAGCATTCCCATTACTATATACAAACCTTGTGAAAAAGGGGATTATCACATTAGAACAATTGATTCAATTCTTAACAGAAAAACCAGCTGATACATTTGGTTTAGAAGCAGGTCGCTTGCAGGAAGGAAGAGCGGCAGATATTACAATTATCGATTTAGAACAAGAAGAAGAAATTGATCCAACAACATTCTTATCAAAAGGAAAAAATACGCCGTTTGCAGGCTGGAAGTGTCAAGGATGGCCGGTTATGACAATAGTTGGCGGTAAGATCGCATGGCAAAAGGAGAGTGCATTAGTATGAAAAGACAGCTTATCTTAGAAGATGGAACAGTATTAATTGGAAAAGGTTTCGGAGGAGAGATCGAAAAGTCAGGTGAGGTTGTATTTACAACAGGAATGACTGGATATCAAGAAACATTATCTGATCCATCATACTGCGGTCAAATTGTAACATTTACGTACCCATTAATCGGAAACTATGGCATTAACCGTGATGATTTCGAATCAATTCATCCATCTGTAAATGGTTTAATAGTAAACGAAATTTGTGATCACCCATCTAACTTCCGTAATGAAATTTCGTTAGATGATTACTTAAAAGAAAGAAATATTCCCGGACTCGCAGGAATTGATACAAGAAAATTAACGCGAAAAATTCGTCAATATGGAACACTGCGCGGGCGTCTTTGCAACATGGATGCGGATGTAGAGTACATCGTTAGCCAATTAAAAGCGACAGTCTTTACAGATCATGTGAAACGCGTATCAACAAAAGATCCATATCCAAGTCCAGGCCGTGGCCATCGTGTTGTACTTGTAGACTTCGGAATGAAGCACGGTATTTTGCGCGAGCTAAATAAACGTGATTGTGATGTAATCGTTGTACCTTACAATACAACAGCGGAAGAAATTTTACGCCTTAGTCCAGACGGAATTATGTTAAGTAATGGACCTGGTGATCCAAAAGATGTACCAGAAGCAATTGAAATGTTAAAAGAAATCATCGGAAAAGTACCTTTATTCGGGATTTGTCTTGGACATCAATTGTTTGCTCTAGCATCTGGTGCGAATACAAGTAAGTTAAAATTCGGTCACCGTGGTTTAAATCATCCAGTAAAACATCTTGCAACTGGAAAAGTAGCAATTACTTCTCAAAACCATGGTTACGCAGTAGAAGAAGCGTCAGTTGAAAATACAGATCTTGAAATTACGCATGTAGCTTTAAATGATGGAACTGTAGAAGGACTTCGTCATAAGAAGTTCCCAGCATTTACAGTGCAATATCATCCAGAAGCTTCAGCGGGACCAGAAGATGCAAATGATTTATTCGAAGATTTCTTAACAATGATTGAAAACTTCAAGAAAGAAGGGGAAGAGTTATGCCAAAACGCTTAGACATTAACACAATTTTAGTAATCGGATCAGGACCAATTGTAATTGGGCAAGCAGCGGAATTTGACTACTCTGGTACACAAGCTTGTCAATCTCTTAAAGAGGAAGGTTACAAAGTAATCCTTGTTAACTCTAACCCAGCAACAATTATGACAGATACTGCAACAGCAGATAAAGTATATATTGAACCATTAACATTAGAATTTGTAAGCCGTATTATTCGTAAAGAACGTCCAGATGCAATCTTACCAACATTAGGTGGTCAAACGGGCTTAAACATGGCTGTTGAACTTGCGAAATCAGGTGTGCTTGACGAGTGTGGAGTTGAAATTTTAGGAACAAAATTATCAGCAATTGAGCAAGCGGAAGATCGTGATCTATTCCGTACATTAATGCAAGAGTTAAATGAACCAACACCACCAAGTGAAATCATTCATACGCTTGATGAAGCATATGAATTTGTAAAAGAAATTGGGTATCCGGTGATCGTTCGCCCAGCATTTACACTTGGCGGAACAGGCGGCGGTATTTGCCACAATGAAAAAGAATTAATTGAAACCGTAACAAGTGGTTTAAAACATAGCCCGGTAACGCAATGTTTATTAGAAAAGAGTATTGCTGGTTGTAAAGAAATCGAATACGAAGTAATGCGTGATTCAAACGACAATGCCATCGTAGTATGTAACATGGAAAATATCGATCCAGTTGGGGTTCACACAGGTGATTCTATCGTTGTAGCGCCGAGCCAAACATTAAGTGACCGTGAGTATCAAATGTTACGTAACACTTCATTACGAATTATTCGTGCGTTAGGAATTGAAGGTGGATGTAACGTTCAGCTTGCACTTGATCCATATAGCTTCCAATATTATGTAATCGAAGTAAATCCACGTGTAAGTCGTTCATCTGCACTAGCATCTAAAGCAACAGGATATCCAATTGCGAAGTTAGCAGCGAAAATTGCAGTCGGCTTAACATTAGATGAAATTGTAAACCCAGTAACACAAAAAACATACGCTTGCTTCGAGCCAGCATTAGACTACGTTGTTTCAAAAATTCCGCGCTGGCCATTTGATAAGTTTGAATCAGCAAACAGAACACTTGGTACACAGATGAAGGCAACTGGTGAAGTTATGTCAATCGGACGTAACTTAGAGGAATCATTATTAAAAGCGGTTCGTTCTTTAGAGCTTGGCATTTATCACTTAGAGTTAGAGCATCTAAAAGAGCTTGATAAAGAAACAATGAAAAAACGTATTATAAAAGCTGATGATGAGCGTCTGTTTGTTGTAGCAGAAGCGATCCGTCAAGGTGTAACGAAAGAAGAAATCAATGCATGGTGTGAAATGGACTTCTTCTTCTTACAAAAAGTCGAAAACATCGTAAACATGGAACGCGAAGTAAAAGCGAATATAGGAAATATGGAAGTATTACAAGAAGCAAAAGAAATGGGCTTCAGTGATCATTACATCGCAGCTGCTTGGGGTAAAACAGAACGTGAAATTTATGATGTGCGTAAAGAAAATAGCATGACGCCAGTATTCAAAATGGTAGATACTTGTGCGGCAGAATTCGAATCTGCAACACCTTACTACTACAGCACATATGGAGATGAAAATGAATCGATCGTTACAGATCGTAAAAGCGTAGTTGTACTTGGATCTGGTCCAATCCGCATCGGCCAAGGTGTTGAGTTTGACTATGCAACAGTTCACTCTGTATGGGCAATTAAAGAAGCCGGATATGAAGCAATTATTATTAACAATAACCCAGAAACAGTTTCAACAGACTTCAGTATTTCTGACAAATTATACTTTGAACCATTAACAATCGAAGATGTAATGCACATCATTGATTTAGAGAAGCCAGAAGGTGTTATCGTTCAGTTCGGTGGACAAACGGCAATTAACTTAGCTGCTAAATTAGAAGAACACGGTGTGAAAATTTTAGGAACATCACTTGAAGATTTAGACCGTGCAGAAGATCGTGATAAATTTGAAGCAGCTTTAACACAGCTTGGTATCCCGCAACCAGTTGGTAAAACAGCAACGACTGTAGAACAAGCGGTAGCAATCGCTGAAGAAATTGGTTACCCAGTATTAGTAAGACCATCTTACGTACTTGGTGGGCGTGCGATGGAAATCGTATATCGTCAAGAAGAACTACTGCATTACATGAAAAATGCGGTTAAAGTTCATGCGGATCATCCAGTATTAATTGACCGCTATATGGTTGGTAAAGAAATTGAAGTAGATGCAATTTCAGACGGTGAAAATGTATTCATTCCAGGTATTATGGAACATATTGAACGCGCTGGAGTTCACTCTGGTGACTCAATTGGAGTATACCCACCGCAAAGCTTATCTGCAAAACTGAAAGAACAAATTATCGAAAATACAATTGCACTTGGAAGAGGATTAAACATTGTTGGATTACTGAATATCCAGTTTGTAGTATTCAAAGACGAAGTGTATGTAATTGAAGTAAACCCACGTGCGAGCCGTACAGTACCATTCTTAAGTAAAATTACAGGCGTACCGATGGCGAATATCGCAACGAAAGTTATTTTAGGTCAAAATCTTGTAGAACAAGGATATGAAACTGGCTATCGCTCAGAAGAGAATGAAGTGTATGTAAAAGCTCCAGTATTCTCATTTGCGAAACTACGTTCAGTTGATACAACATTAGGGCCTGAAATGAAATCAACAGGGGAAGTAATGGGGAAAGACTTAACGCTTGAAAAAGCACTATATAAAGGACTTGTTGCTTCTGGAATTAACATTCCAACGCACGGATCAGTAATCATTACTGTGGCGGATAAAGATAAAGAAGAAGCAATGGAAATTGCAAAACGCTTCCATGAAATCGGCTATAACTTATTAGCAACAGCAGGAACAGCACAATCGTTAACAGAGAAAAGCATTCCGGTGCAAGTTGTAAACAAAATTGATTCTGAAGACTACAACTTACTTGATATTATCCGTCAAGGGAAAGCACAGTTTGTAATCAATACGTTAACAAAAGGAAAACAACCAGCGCGTGATGGTTTCCGCATTCGCCGTGAATCAGTAGAAAATGGTGTGGCTTGCTTAACTTCACTTGATACAACAAGAGCAATTTTAAGAGTACTAGAATCCATGACATTCTCAGCTCACGCAATGAAAGAAATCGCGCCAGCGCAGCGTCACGAGGTGGTACATGCATGATGCAAAAGCAAAATATGATCGTCGTTAACCAAACAGAAATCGCAAAAAATATTTATGAATTAGTGCTTCAAGGTGATCTTGTACAGCAAATGAACGAACCAGGGCAGTTTGTACACATTAAGGTAGCAGAGGGCATTACGCCCCTTCTGCGCCGCCCAATTAGTATTTGTAATGTCGATCAAGACAAGAACGAATTTACAATGCTATATCGTGCGGAAGGACAAGGAACAAAAACACTAGCAAAGAGAAAACAAGGTGAAATTGTAGATGTATTAGGACCATTAGGCCATGGTTTTCCTGTAGAAGAAGCGGAAGCTGGGCAAACAGCTCTATTAGTAGGTGGAGGGATTGGTGTACCACCACTTTATGAGTTATCACAGCGTCTTGTTGCAAAGGGTGTACGTGTCATTCACATCTTAGGTTTCCAAACAAAAGATGTTGTTTTCTACGAAGAGAAATTTGCAGAGCTTGGCGATACGTATGTGGCAACAGTTGATGGTACACATGGTACAAAGGGATTTGTAACAGATGTGATTGATGCTTATGGAATCGACTTTGACATTTTATACTCATGTGGACCTTTGGCAATGCTACGTGCATTAGAAGGTCGTTATAAAGAGAAAAAAGCCTACATTTCACTAGAAGAACGTATGGGCTGTGGTATTGGAGCATGTTTCGCATGTGTATGTCACTTGCAAGAAGATCCAAGCGGACATTCTTACAAGAAGGTGTGTAGCGACGGGCCAGTATTTCCAATCGGGGAGGTTGTACTATGAACAGATTGCAAGTTGAATTACCAGGATTATCGTTGAAAAATCCAATCATCCCAGCTTCTGGTTGCTTCGGGTTTGGTCGTGAGTATGCGCAATTTTATGATTTAAGCGTACTTGGATCAATCATGATTAAAGCAACGACAGAACAACCTCGTTATGGAAATCCAACGCCTCGTGTTGCTGAAACACCAGGCGGAATGCTAAATGCAATCGGGCTTCAAAACCCTGGGCTAGAAAAGGTAATGACTTCTGAATTACCATGGCTAGAGCAATTCGATCTTCCGATTATTGCGAACGTTGCAGGTTCACAAGCTGAGGATTATGTAGCAGTTGCAAAGGAAATTTCAAAAGCACCGAATGTTCATGCGCTAGAATTAAATATTTCTTGTCCAAACGTAAAAACGGGTGGTATAGCTTTTGGTACTGTCCCAGAAATTGCTGCTGATTTAACGAAGCGAGTAAAAGAGGTTTCTGAAGTGCCGGTATATGTGAAATTGTCACCGAACGTGGCAAACATTGTAGAGATTGCGAAGGCAATTGAAAATGCAGGTGCAGACGGATTAACGATGATTAATACATTGCTTGGTATGCGTCTAGATTTAAAAACAGCAAAACCCATTTTAGCAAACCGTACAGGCGGACTATCAGGACCTGCAATTAAGCCAGTGGCGATTCGTATGGTACATGAAGTGAGTCAAGCGGTTAACATTCCGATTATCGGAATGGGCGGTATTGAATCAGCAGAAGATGTAATTGAGTTCTTTTACGCTGGTGCAAGCGCAGTTGCAGTTGGTACAGCGAACTTTGTTGATCCGTTCGTATGTCCAACAATTATTGAAGAATTACCAGCGTTATTAGATGAATTAGGATTTGATCACATTTCGGAATGTCAGGGAAGGAGCTGGAAATAAACATGTCACAGTCTTTAATCGTTGCACTGGATTTTCCAGGTAAGGCAGAGGTAGAACAGTTTTTAAGCCACTTTGAAGGGGAACAGTTATTTGTCAAAGTTGGTATGGAGCTATTCTATAAAGAGGGACCTGCTATCATTACGTACTTAAAAGAAAAAGGGCATCAAATTTTTCTAGATTTAAAGCTCCATGATATTCCGAATACAGTAAAAAGCGCTATGCGCAGCCTAGCTAGTCTAGATGTTGATATGGTAAATGTTCATGCTGCTGGGGGAAGTAGCATGATGAAAGCTGCGGTTGAGGGATTAGTGGAAGGTAAGCGAGAAGGAAAAGAGAGACCGATTTGTATTGCAGTTACACAACTAACAAGCACTTCGGAAGCTATGATGAAAAAAGAGATTGGTATTGAGAAAACGTTAGAAGAAGCGGTTGCTCATTATGCAAAATTAACGAAAGAAAGTGGACTTGATGGTGTTGTATGTTCGACACTAGAAGTACCAAAGTTACGTGAAGTATGCGGACCTGCATTTGTAACAGTAACACCGGGGATTCGTCTTGCAAGCGATGATGTTAATGATCAAGTACGCGTAGCAACGCCAAAGCGTGCACGTGAACTTGGTTCAAGTTACATTGTAGTGGGACGTAGTATTACAAAGGCAGAAAATCCGCTTGAAGCGTATAAAACCGTAAAACAACAGTGGGAAGGTGTAACAATATGAAAAAAGAAATCGCATCTCATCTATTAGAAATTGGCGCAGTATTTTTACAACCAAATGATCCATTTACATGGTCTTCTGGTATGAAATCACCAATTTATTGTGATAATCGTTTAACGTTATCATATCCAAAAGTACGCCAAGCGATTGCGGCAGGATTAGAGAAGTTAATCGAAGAACACTTCCCAACTGTAGAAGTTATTGCAGGAACAGCAACTGCTGGTATTGCGCACGCTGCATGGGTAAGTGATCGTATGGATTTACCAATGTGCTATGTACGTAGTAAAGCAAAAGGTCATGGTAAAGGGAACCAGATTGAAGGAAAAGCAGAAAAAGGTCAAAAAGTAGTAGTAGTAGAAGACTTAATTTCAACTGGCGGCAGTGCAATTACTTGTGTAGAAGCACTTCGCGAAGCTGGCTGTGAAGTATTAGGAATCGTATCAATCTTCACGTATGAGCTTGAAGCAGGAAAAGAAAAACTAGCAGCAGCAAACGTGGCATCATATTCTCTAAGCGACTACAGTGCATTAACTGAAGTGGCAGCAGAAAAAGGTATGATCGGACAAGCTGAAACAAAGAAATTACAAGAATGGCGTAAAAATCCAGCTGACGAGGCTTGGATTACAGCCTAAATATAAAAAACACGACCGCGGGGAAACGCGGTCGTGTTTTTTATAGAAAATATGGTTAGATAAATATCCTCTTATCCTGGTAATTCTAACAATTATTCTAGATGAGGTCCCGACACATCGTCATCAAGCTAAGCATACTAAAAGGTAATATGGTAGTGCATTTTTATTGATTCTCTATGAATACACTAAAAATGGGCATGACAAAAAACTATTTAATGGTTTTTTTTTATTTTTATGTGGATTTTCGTATTTGTAACATCTTACAATACATAACACCCAAAATATCAAAAATCGTTTTCTTTTCGTAACGGTGCGATTTCCGTTCGTTTTCTTCATTTTTTAACCAAGTTTTAAAATCCATCATCATCCTTCTTTCTTCAATTGTGTTCCGTAAAAAGTATCTATTATATATATTAAGTTTAACAAGTTAACGGAAGACATCTTCTGTTAACTAAAAAAAGATTGCTATATTTATTTAGTTCTTTAATAAAGTGAAACTTTAATCAGTGGGGGTTTTCTCCATCTCCCACTGATTATTAGTTGAACCAATCGGGCTTTTATGGGCAGTGTATCTCCCACTTAACTTCTTTGCTTTCGTAGAATTTTGAGGTGGGAGTATTACTGCCCATTAATGCGGGATAAATGGAGAGATATTCATTTGTTAAAAAAATAAGAATTGAATATTTTTCTATTTTTTTACAAATAGCACACAAAAAAGACATACTTCTAGGCTATTTTTATATACAGGAATTATTTTTTTGAAATGGTTACTACATATAAAGGAGACTTCAAAATGGATATGGATTCATATTATTGGGAAATGGTTAAGAAGAATATTGGTGTGTATTCTGAACAGGAACAAGAATGTCTTCGAAATAAGAAGATTATTATTTTTGGATTAGGGGGTGTAGGTGGATATGAAGCAATTCTCTTCTCTCGGATGGGGATTGGGCATATTACAGGCGTTGATCCAGATGAATTTGAAATATCTAATATTAACAGACAAATGTTAGCACTTTCTAGTGTTATAGGTGAACCAAAAGCAAAAGTTGCAGAACAGGTTGTAAAAGATATACATCCCTATATATCAACAAACTTTATACAAACAAGAGTAGATGAAGATAATGTAATCGAACTTATAAAAGGGCACGATATTGTAGTAGAAGCCGTAGATGATATGCCTTCAAGAGTTATTATACATAGAACTGCTAGAGAATTAGGTATACCAAGTGTGGGGATGTCAGGTAGTCCTCCCACAAGAGGATTTGTTTCTACATTTTTTCCAACTGGAATTCCTTATGAGGAAGCATTGAATGTATCTATTGTAGGAGGCAAATTAACAAATCACGAATTAAGACAACAAATTGCGGATATAAAGAAAAGTCGAGCTTGGTATTCTGTAGAAAAAGGGGCACCAAAAGAGTGGGCACAAGATTTTTGTGATGGAAAAGCAGGATGGATTATCACGCCGATGCGTGCCCATCTATTGTCATTATTTAGCTTTCATGAAGCAATCCAAGTGTTAACTGGTCGTGAACCGTTAGCGAGAGCTCCAAAAGGGATTGTTATTGATGTAAATAGCCAGAACCCCGTCCAAGTAAAAAATGCACCAAAAGATGGTTGGGATTATACAACACTGTAAGGAGGAAAATAATTTGTTAACAAAAAATAAAAATACACAAAATATATATGAAGAAAGTTTCACGCGAAATATTGGCGTCATTTCTGTAGAGGAGCAAGAAAAATTAAAAAATGCTCGCGTTACTGTAGTTGGAGCAGGGGGAGTAGGAGGAATTACACTCATTCAATTGGCACGAATGGGTGTAGGTTCTTTACATGTTATTGATCAAGATGTATTTGAAGCAAGCAATATCAATCGACAAATGCTAAGTTCCATCAGTAAATTAGGACAGCAAAAAGCAGAGGTCGCTTTAGAAGTTTTGCAAGACATTAATCCATTATTACAAATAGAGATAACAAAAGAATTTGTTACCGAGGACAATGCATTAGAACTTCTAACGAATGCAGATGTCATTATAGATGCAACTGACAATTTAGTAGCGAGAGTAATTATCCATCGTACAGCTCAGAAACTAGGAATCCCTTCTATTTGGATTGCGGTTACACCCCCCTTTAGAGGTGGCGTGATGTCTTTAACTCCTAACTCTACGCCCTATGAAATTGCGTTAGGATATCCGTCTTATCAACAAGAGCTAACACCAGAAATGCAAAATAAAATTCATGAATTAAAAGATGGACGTGCTCTTCATTCCGTTACATATGGCGCGGATGAGAAATGGGCAAGCAGTTATGTACAAAAAGATCGTCCATGGGCTGTATTGTCTCCCGTTGCGAATATAGTAGGCATTCTAGCAAGCTTTGAAGCATTTAAATTTATGATAAATCGAGAAGAGTTAAGACCTGTAATAAGTCCAAATTTAATTCAAATTAACCTTGCAAACCAGAATATGGTACAAGTCTCTATACCGGAAAATGGTAGTTGGGACTATACCACACTATAGATGAGAGAAAAGATTATGCTTCCTTTTTTGTTACTTGGAATAATTGTAATGCTCGCTCTGCTTATAAAGGATTATGCACTAGCTGGTGCGGCATGCTTATTAGGAATTTTACTTGCTGTTGGACAAAAAACTTTATTACATTTTATTCAACAATACTCTTTTCAAATTGGTATTTTCTTTCTTATGTTATTCTTTTTAATTCCAATTGCATCAGGGAAGATTACAAACGAAAACGTAGTAAAATTAATTGCTTCCCCTATGGGATTAGGGTCCATTCTTGCAGGTTTCACTGTGTCATACATAGGAGGGAAGGGTGTAGGAATTCTATCTATGAATCCTACGATATTGTTAGGTGTCTTATTAGGGACTCTTGTTGCCGTATTATTTACAAAAGGTTTACCAGCCGGATTAATTATTGCGGCTGGAATAATAGCTATTATTTCTATGAAATGAAAGGGACATTCTAAATGAAGATAAAATGGACACATATTAGTTTAGTAGGGATTTTTTTTATAATGCTTATGTCTGGTTGTTCTAATATAAAAGAAACTTCTCAAAATGCTCAGACTCCTAAAGTAGTAAAACAAGAATTAGAAATTCAGCAAGGAGAAGAAAAATTATTTTTGCTTCATAAAAACTTAAATAATAAAAAACAGTATAAATCCGATGAAATTGTCTTATTTTTAGAACCATTTAGTGTACCTACAGCTCAAGCATTTGATGTACCAAAATATTCGTGGATGGATGAGTATGCCAAAAAAGGATATGATACTTGGGCCATGGATTTTCGAGGGTTTGGTCATTCTTCTCGCCCTAAAGAAATGTCAGATCCTCCTTCCCAAAACCGTCCGGTTATTCATCTGAATGATGCAACTAAGGATCTAGAAACAGTTGTAAAGTGGATCCAAAAGAAAAGAAATGTGAAAAAGATTCATATAATAGGATGGTCATATGGGGGTGTTGTCGCTGGAAATTATGCAATATCCCATCCTCAAGATATTAATAAACTTATTTTATATGGGTATATGCATGGATTCACACTTCCTATGATGACAAAATCTCTTGAAAATCCATTACAACCTAATCAATTTAATCCTGAAGCATCAGCCTATCAAATGGTGGACTTTGATAAAGGAATGCATCATTGGCATATGATGATGGGAAAGAAAACAATCGTTACAAATGAAGCAATGGATGCCGTAAAACAAGTATTTATCAATTCGGATCCTATGAGTAAGAAAAATAATCAAACTATTCGTCGACCAATTGGTCCACTAGAGGATTTGTTTTACATTTGGAAAAATCAGCCTTTATATGATGTATCTAAAATTAACGTTCCAGTACTTGTCATTTATGGAGAAGATGACACGTTTGCAGACCGAAATATGATGTCAAAACTAACAGGTACAAAACAAAAAAAAGAAGTTGTAATCCCCGATGCAACGCACTGGGCTGTTTATGAAAAGAATCGTAATAGCCTATTCGAACAAACGTTAAACTTTATAGAAATGAAAGAAGGAAAAAAGGAATGAATAAGGGTATAACAATATTGGATGCCACCTTACGTGAAGGAGAACAACAATGTGGTATTCGTTTCTCCAAGGAAGATAAAATTACCTTACTCCATATGTTAGAGAATTTTGGAGTAACTCTTATCGAGGTTGGACACCCGGGTATTTCTGAAGAAGAAGAAGAGATTTGCCGAGAAGTTGCAGCCTCTGCAAAGTACGCTGAAATACTTATGCATGCTCGGGCAAAAAAAGAAGAAGTTCATGCGGCTTATCGTGCTGGTGCCGATTGGATAGGAATCTGGGCGTCTATTAACCCCATTTCTTTACAAACAAAGTACACCAATAGATCAAAAGACTACGTTATTAATCAAGTGAAACAAGCTATTGAAGAAGCAAAATCTTTAGGGATGAAAATCCGTTTTACTATTGAAGATGCTTCGCGAACTGAATGGGAAGATATCGCCTACATTGGACAGGTTGCACATGTAGCTGGAGCAGACCGAATCAGTTTAGCAGACACTGTAGGAATTTGGGAACCAAGTCAGTGTGCGACAATCGTGAAGAAATCTGTTGAGACATTCCCTTGTGAGATTGAAGTTCACCTTCATAATGATTTAGGACTAGCCATGGCAAATGCTCTTGCTGCAATCGATTCAGGGGCATCTGTCATTGATACTACATTGTGCGGAATAGGTGAACGTGCTGGGATTGTTGACTTGCTAAATTTATCAGTATTTTTATCTCAAAAGCGTAATCTTCAGTACTTTAAACTACAGATGATTCCTGAATTGACTCAATCTCTTCAATTAGCTACTGGTTGTAAAGTAGATCATTGGAGACCGATTATTGGAAAGAACATATTTACTCATACGGCACCTTATCATAAAAAAGCTGTTCAGCAGAATGACTCAGCATACGAGGGTATTCAGCCTGAAATGATAGGAAGAGTAAGGAACATTCAACAAAAATGCATAGAAAGAAAAGGGCCAAGGCTTTCAAAGTCTCTCCGAGTTAGTAAACCATTTGTAAAGGGAGCATCTGAGCTTTTATATCATCGCGATGGTCCAGGAGAGCGGTGGGTGCAGATGGATTATAGAACGGATGAACGGGCTTCATTTTATGTGATACAGCGTGTATTCTACGATGCGCATATGGATGATAACTTAGAAGGACATGTAGATATTCACGCACATCATTGTGATAGTGCCTTTATCTTCTGGGGGAATAAAATAGATGGTACAGGCCTCGTATGTGAAGTGGAAATTGAAGGAGAGTCTCAAATCATTGAGAGTCCTGCATCTGTTTTTATTCCAGCGGGTTTCAAGCATAGGTATAAGTACCTTTTGGGTATAGGAACATATACAAATATCGTACTAGCACCTAATTATAATTCTAGTTTGTTAGAGGATAATTTATCAAAAATGAATGTATAAGGGGTAATCTAAAATGCCATTAAGTTAAAATACATTTGCATCCCAAAAACGAAATTTTTTTCGTTTTTGGGATGTTTTTATTTTTTGCTTGATGAAGATAGGGAGCTACTTCAAAAGACGAATAAGAACCTTAATTTTCAAGAGTAGATAATAGAAAGGGTAAATTTTACAGCATTTTTCAATGAACTGAACAACTAAAGAACATGAAAGTTTCCCTACTTAAAAAGGAAGAGAATTATAAAAATTCTCTTCTTTTTTTATGTGTTCATAAACATTACTTATCTATCTGAAAGCACATGTATACGATTATTGGCTCTGGTACAAATGTGTTGCGCCCTTAAATAGTTCATACAGATCCCTAATCAAAGTATTCATAAGTTTGCATAAGATGGAAACAATGGTAAAAAGATAACTTATGAAAATTAAAAGATGGCTTTCCTTGCGTTAAAGGAAAGCCATCTTTTTAAATGCACTTAAAATTCATAAAGAGGCACAGAGTATAGGTTACAATATAAAGGTAGAATTAGCGCAAATTACCAAAAAATATTTTATTTGAATTATAAAATATGAATATACTGTGGTATTGAGGAATGAATCATTTTGAAAGAATACAAAACTCAATTGAATATATTGAAAAGAGCTTACAAGACGAATTGAACGTTACTGAAGTTTCCTCAAAACGAAAATTTTATCTCTTCATAGTTGCATGGGAATACAGCTTTCATTTTTTTCGTTGTGGGGACATTTCAAAATACTAGCTTGATAGCGATGTGGCAGGACCCAGCTTTATAAAATATAATTATTGCGATAAGGAAGAATATTATTAAAAACTTTATCAAATTTTTCTCTGAGCGGTAACTTCATCTTTAAATATTTATGAATTATAAAATGTCTTAAGTTGATGGGCATGTTGTGTTACCCCATTGCCATCAAGCTAAGAAAACGAAAACTTATATATCATTATCTTTAGGTGGAGGGGAAAGATTGTTTGATAAATTAGAAAGGCTATTTAAAAAAGATAAAGAGAATGATTTTGAAGATGAGCGGTACATTTTCAAACAGAATCGTTAAATTTCTTAAATAAAAGATATTACTATTTTCCCTCCACAGCTTCATACCCCTTTACAAATAATAAAGTTACATAAGAAACGATAAATGAGAAGATGCTATACATGCCAACCCAAAAGAAAAATGAAGGGGGAAACAATATAACTCCTAATATAAGAAAAATAGCAAACGTTACAATTGGCATTACGTAATACGTTCTTGTTCTACGTGTCCCAAGTACTGAAACAATAAAAATAAGTAATGGACAAATAAATAAGAAGAAAATCAATTCACTCATGGTTATGTCCCCTTTTCTTAAGAAGTAATATGTTTCTTTTAAACGTTTTAAACTAATTGTTCTCTTAATATAATTTTGACAGATGGTTTGAAATCCCTTTTGGGAATCAGTATATTTCAACAGTTCGCAAAGGAAAACAGTAAGCAAAGAAAACTTGTCTACGGTTATAAAAGAAACATCGCGACAATTGTAGTGACAATTAACCCGATAACGACCGGTATAAAATTGCGTCTAGCAAGTTCGAATGGATCTACTTTACAAATTGCTAACCATTTTTTTGTGCGAGGAGTAATAGAAGTAAGAACTTTAGCTGGTTCAGTTGATTCAACAGAACCAGTATGCACGAGTAAATTGCTCATTGAAATAATAATAGAGATGATTAAAATAGTTGGTAGTAGTTCGGTAATGGCATAGATAAAACTTTGAAAAATCTCGCTAACGGCAAGAGGAATGGAATGTGTTGCGGTTAGAGCTAGTAAAAAGATAAAAAACAATACAAATGATTGTCGTATCTTTTCGAAGAATAAAAAAGGTGATAATTGTAAGTAAACAAAGAATATAGAGGGCGTGCAGAAGTGTTAATTCTACTCCCATTTTGCTCACATCCTTTAGGCGTTCGGGTAGTTTAGTGTATGAAGAGAGTGGGAGTGTGTGAGTACGTAGAGAAAGAAAATATAACAATTTCATGTACTGCACTTACAAGGTGAAAGTGGATGATATAATACAAATAATCCTGAAAGTGGATAAAATATTATACGGTTTTATTACTAGATAGAGAGATGGAATATATGAAGGAGAAAATAGGTTTTTACGGTCTTATGGGATGCTTCGCTATAGGACTTATTTTAAAGTATTTTATTGAAAGTGATTGGATCGACATTATTTATGCAGTGGGTTTTATTTTTGCTGTATTATATTGTTGGGATGAATTTAGAGCATACACCCGAAAAAAGAAGATCGTTTTAGGAATTGAGTTTGTCATTTTAATAGCTACAGTGCCATTCATATTGTTGGAAGGCGGTAGACAAATGGATATGATGCCAATTTTTCAAGGGTGGCTATCTTTTGCTAGATTAGTATATTTACTTATAATCTTAGGTATTGTGGGAATGATTGTTACAAAAGTGAATAAAAAATTATTATTAGGTGATGACGTATCTAAAACATAAAAAAGTGCTACCTCGCTAAGAGATAGCACTTTTTATTATTTTACAGAATGAGTTTTTTGCATTTTTTTAATTAAACGAATTTGCCCGCGATGACTCAGCTCATCCTTGAATACATGGAACCATTTGAAGTAGTTATTTGCAGGTTTGTCGTGCCAAAACGTTGTGGTTTTATATAGCCATTCATCTGGTAGTGATTGAAACGTTGCAATCGTTTTATCGCGAACTTCTTGTAACGTATCTATGTAGTAGTCTATAGGGTGATTTTTAATCGTTTGACGTCCAAGATCACCCAATTCAACTCCTGGTAACCAGTGTTCTAATTCAGCTTCTGTTGGCTCGCGATCTTCAAAGGGATGAATTTGATAATAAAACTCGACTGCAGCCATATGGTACAAAAGCATACCAATCGAGTTTGCCTGATCATCGTGCAAATAATCGAGTTCTTCAATTGTTAAGTCTTGTACAGCTTGCATAGTTGTATAGCGAGTATAATTCAGCATAGAAACAAGTTTTGAGAACTCTGTGTTTAATCCGTCAATCTTATCAATTACGAAATTCAATAGAAATTCCTCCTAATAAATAATTTCTTTATAGAAGGGTTTCTATATGTAGAAAGAAATTCTTTTTTAGGAGCGTATATGAATCAAGTTTGTGGTTATTAACCAATAACAATAAGGTCTCTATTTGCCTTTGTAATTACTTCATGCCCATCTTTTGTAATGACAATATCATCTTCAATCCTACAGCCACCCCAGTTTGGAATATAAATACCTGGTTCGACAGTAACAACCATTCCTTCTTGTAAAGTAGCTTTACTTTCTTGTGATAATCGAAGTGGTTCATGAAGTTCTAATCCAACGCCATGGCCGGTAGAATGGCCAAAGTATTCACCGTAGCCGTTATCTGTAATGTAATTTCTTGTCACATCATCAATCGTTTTTGCGGATTCACCAGGCCGGATTGCTTTGGTTCCTCGTTTTAATGCTTCTAATACAATACTATATATTTTTTCGAATTCTTTGGAGTAACTTCCAATCGCAATAGTACGTGTTAAATCAGAGCAATACCCATTGTAAAGTGCACCAAAATCTAATGTAACCATATCTCCGTTTTCAATCATCTTATTTGTGGCAACGCCGTGGGGAAGAGAAGAACGGACTCCAGAAGCTACGATAATGTTAAATGATGAGGAAGAGGCCCCTTGTTTTCGCATAAAAAACTCTAATTCATCTCGGACATCAAATTCAGATACACCGGGTTTTAGAAATCCTGTTATATGTTGAAATGCTTCATCGGCCATACGTGCTGCAACTTTAATTGTTTCGATTTCAGACTCTTCCTTAATGGAACGGATTGTTTCTACTAGTTCACTTACTTGTACAAGTTTGATGTTTGTATATTTTTTTAACGAACTATACTGTTTTAAGGTCATATTGTTTTCTTCGATGCCTAGTCTTTGGATGTTTAATCTAGTTGTCTGATTTGCAATCTCTTGTTCTATGTTTCCTTTATGCATAATGATTTCAGTTTCTTGTACCTGTGTTTTTGCTTGATCGACATAGCGGAAATCTGTAATGAATACAGCTTCAGTTGCAGATAGTAATACGACTCCAGCACTACCTGTAAATCCAGTTGCATACTGGCGATTTTCCTTTTTCGTAATGAGTAATCCGTCTATTCCATATTCGGTTAGTTGTTCTTGAATTTTTTTGATTCTAGTAGTCATTTTGATTCCTCCTTTTCATTGTCTATATAAAGCAATAATTATGCCAATATTCTCAATCTAGCTGTTCGTGGGCAATAAGACCCCCACTGTAAAATTCAACAAAAGTAAAGAAGATAGGTGGGGGTCGGGCACCCGATTGGTGAGGGCTAATAATCAGTGGGGATGAAGAAAACCTCCTACTGATTAAAGCTTCACTTTATGAGGGAAGATACTTAGTAATGAATATACTGTCAAAAAATGTAGACATATAAAATTATATGTGTCTACATTTTTTTGACATGAAAATCTAGGGTATAAACTTTTTAACACGATATATTTTTAATTGCTCAATAACTTTTTTGTGAAAAATAGTTTTTATTAAGTGATAGGTATAAAAAAAGGTAATAACGATTTAATTAATATCGTTATTACCTCTTTTTGTTTTAAGCTTTTAATTTCATCACCGTATCAGCATCTGGTGTTACATACAATGTTTGTTGATTATCATATGTCACAAACCCAAGTTTAGCACCGCTTGGTTTTTTAACATGGCGAATTTTTGTGAAATCTACAGGAACAGAACTAGAATCTTTTGCTTTACTGTAATAAGCAGCGAGTTTAGCAGCTTCTAATAAAGTCTCTTCAGTTGGTTCTAATGAGCGAATAACAACGTGAGAACCAGGAATATCTTTTGTATGTAACCAAATTTCATCACGACGTGCAAATTTGGTTGTTAAATAGTCATTTTGTTTATTATTTTTACCGACTAAAATTTCTGTTCCATCGGTAGAGATATATTTATCTAATATCGGTTTTGATGTTTTTTTCTTTGTATTCTTCGACTTACGGTTACGCATATAACCTTCTTCAGCTAATTCTTCGCGAATCTCCTCGATATCTTTTGAAGAAGCAGCCTCCATTTGTTGAAGTAGGCTATCAAAGTAAAGGATTTCTTCATTTGTTTTTTCAATTTGTTCTTTTACGATTGCAACAGAATTTTTCGCTTTTTGATACTTTTGGAAATAACGTTGTGCGTTTTCTGACGGTATTTTCAGTGGATCTAATGTAATTTTTACTGTTCCGCCATTTTCATCGTAGTAGTTGACAACCTCAATTTCTTTGTCACCTTTTTTTAATGCATACATGTTAGCTGTAAGAAGTTCACCGAATAATTGATATTTATTAGCTTTCCCAGCATCTTGTAGTGTTTTTTGTAATTTAATTAATTTCTTTTCATTTTTTGCTTTTTCATTGTGCATAAATCGTTCTAAATCATGTGCTTGTTGTTTTACACGATCGCGTTCAGCCTTTCCAAAGAAGAATCGATCTAATAATTCACTTACAGATAAGAATGTTTTATTATCCCCTTTTAAATGTGTAAGAGGGAAGAGATAAAAGAACTCTTTTCCATTTGCCGTTATCATTGTTGGTTCATATTGATGCGCTTGCATTGGTTTTTGTAATGTGAAAAACGCTTCTGATAATGCATGTTCATTTACCATAACAGCTTTCTTTACAACTTCTTTTGCAAATAGCGGAGAAATCCCCATAAAGGCCCCAACAAGTTGTTTATCCATATTTCCTGCTAAAAAGTCTAGTGGCCTAATAAACTCATCTTGTGTTTCAATCTGCAAGGGATTAATTTTATGCTGTGCTGGTGGTGCAACATATTCAGCGCCAGCATATACAGTACGATGCCGATTTACCGCTAAAGAAACGTGCTTTAAGCTATCTAAAATGATATTTGTTTTCGCGTCTACTAAAATAATATTGCTGTGACGACCCATTATTTCAATCACTAATGTTTTTAACGATTCGTCCCCAATCTCGTTACGGCTTCGAACGGTAATTTGAATGATACGTTCTAAATCGATTTGTTCAATTTTCTCAATAAATCCACCTTCTAAATGTTTGCGAAGAAGCATGCAAAACATTGGTGGTAATGCTGGTGAATCATAACTTTGATTTGTAAGATGCATACGTGCGTATGTAGGGTGTGCGGAAATAAGTAATTTTTGATTTTTTCCGTTTGCTCGAATATGTAACAAAACCTCATATTTTGAGGGTTGATATATTTTTGAAATTCTTCCTGTTTGAAGAGAATTTGCAATTTCATGTGTAATCGCTCTTGTAAATAATCCATCGAATGCCATTATGAACACTCCTTTCTAACTAAATGTTAATTATAGCATTTTTTTGGACGGGGCTGAATAAGCTTTCATTAGAGCATGTCTGCAATCAGGAGGTCGATAGCGAGATGAATTGGTATGAAATGCGTGCACATGAAGTGGAAGAAAGAACGAATACGAATGTGAAGGTAGGACTGTCAGAGCAAGAAGCGGAAGGGCGCTTAAAGAAGCTAGGGCCAAATGAATTACAAGAAGCAAAGCGGCCTTCTGCACTTCTTGTATTTTTGGCGCAGTTTAAAGATTTTATGGTACTTGTTTTGTTTGGTGCGACAATCATTTCAGCTTTTTTAGGAGAGTATATTGATTCGATTGCAATTGTCGCAATTGTTATTATCAATGGTGTTCTTGGTTTTTTTCAAGAAAGAAAAGCAGAAAAATCATTGGAGGCTTTGAAAGAATTAGCTGCCCCGCAAGTAACGGTTTTACGAAATGGAAAATGGATGAAAATACCATCTAAAGCACTTGTCCTTGGGGATATCATTAAATTTTCTAGCGGCGACCGTATTGGTGCTGATATTCGTCTTGTTGAAGCATCGAGTTTATATATCGAGGAATCGGCTTTAACGGGAGAATCTGTACCTGTTCAAAAGAAAGTGGAAGCATTAAGCGGTCAAAATGTTGCGATTGGTGATCAAAAAAATATGGCATTTATGGGGACGATGATAACAAGGGGTTCCGGGGCCGGAGTAGTAGTAGCTACAGGGATGAACACGGCTATGGGGCAGATTGCAAATCTGTTGCAAAATGCAGAGCAAATGGAAACACCGCTGCAAAGAAGATTAGAACAACTTGGGAAGATTCTAATCATTGTTGCCCTTATTTTAACAGCACTTGTTGTACTAGCTGGAGTGTATCAAGGGAATGAAGTGTATCATATGTTCTTAGCGGGTGTGTCACTTGCTGTTGCAGCAATTCCAGAAGGATTACCAGCGATTGTTACGGTCGCATTGTCACTTGGTGTACAGCGCATGATTAAAAAGAGAGCGATTGTTCGAAAATTACCAGCAGTAGAAACTTTAGGATGTGCTTCTGTTATTTGTTCGGACAAAACGGGTACGATGACACAAAATAAAATGATGGTAACACATATGTGGTCAGGTGGCGAAACATGGCATGTAACCGGGCAAGGCTACGAGCCTACTGGATCATTTATGAAAGGTGAGCAGAAGGTTAATCCGGAATCTACAAGGGCGTTATATCAATTATTAACATTTGGGTGTTTATGCAATAACGCGAGCATTGTAAAAAAGAAAAAAACATATGTCCTAGATGGAGATCCGACAGAAGGTGCGCTCGTTGCAGCGGCGATGAAAGCAGGAATATCCCGAGAAGCTTTAAAAGAGAAGTTTGAAATTATTCATGAACTCCCTTTTGATTCCACACGAAAAATGATGAGCGTAATCGTTCGTGATCGTGATGGTAGAAAATTTGTAGTCACAAAAGGGGCACCTGATGTTCTTTTGCAAATGAGCCAAACAATTTTATGGGGGGATAAACAGCAACCTTTAAGTGAGTTATATCGTAAAGAAGTGCAAGCGGCAATTCATAACCTTGGAAGTCAAGCGCTTCGAACGATTGCTGTTGCATTTAGGGCTTTAAAAGTAACAGATTCAATTGAACATGAAAGAGAAGTAGAAAAAGATTTCATGCTTGTCGGGATACAAGGAATGATAGACCCGCCAAGACCAGAAGTGAAACAGGCCGTAAAAGAGTGTAAAGAGGCTGGTATTAAAACGGTAATGATTACAGGAGACCATAAAGTAACAGCGATGGCAATTGCGGAGCAGTTAGGGGTTTTACCACCGAATGGCCGCGTTATAGAAGGTGTAGAATTAGCAAATATGTCTGTAGATGAACTAGAGGATATTGTAGAAGATACCTATGTATTTGCACGTGTATCTCCTGAACATAAATTAAAAATTGTAAAAGCTCTTCAAAATAAAGATCATATTGTGGCGATGACAGGTGATGGAGTGAATGACGCTCCTGCTATTAAAACAGCTGATATTGGGATAGCGATGGGAATTACAGGAACGGATGTAGCTAAAGAAGCTTCCTCTCTTGTTTTGCTAGATGATAACTTTGCTACGATTAAATCGGCAATTAAAGAGGGACGAAATATATATGAGAATATTCGGAAGTTCATTCGGTATTTATTAGCATCAAATGTTGGAGAGATTTTAGTTATGTTATTTGCGATGATGCTTGCTTTACCACTTCCGATGGTTCCAATTCAAATTTTATGGGTGAATTTAGTAACAGATGGTTTACCAGCAATGGCACTAGGGTTAGATGCAGCTGAGGGAGATGTGATGAGAAGAAATCCACGGCATCCGAAAGAAGGGGTGTTTGCAAGAGGGTTGGCTTGGAAAATTGTGAGTAGAGGCTTTTTAATTGGTATTGTAACCTTGCTGGCATTTATTATTGCATTTAATCAGCATCCAAATGAATTGAAATATGCGCAAACAGTAGCTTTTGCTACACTAGTTTTAGCACAGCTTATTCATGTATTTGACTGCCGCAGTGAACACTCTATATTCCATCGTAATCCTTTTGGGAATATATATTTGGTTGGAGCAGTTATTATTTCGGTGTTATTAATGCTTGTGGTTATTTATTATCCACCACTGCAACCGATTTTTAGTACAATGCCAATTCAAGCGAGAGATTGGTTATTAATCGTTGGTTTATCGTCCATTCCAACATTTTTATTAGTCGGCTCTTTATTGACAGGGAAAAAGGAGAAGAAGAAGCCGATATTGTATAAGAGAGGCATAAACTTGAAATAGTCAATGATATGAAAATGTGATATAATTTACAAAAGGTAGTAGAGTTGCATCTCTATTACCTTTTTCATTGAGTTATTTCATGGTGTGGATGTGATAAAGATGATTTCTAGTATGACAGGATTTGGAAGAGCGAAAGTGGAAAATGATGCTTTTCAAATTACAGTAGAAATGAAGTCAGTGAACCATCGTTTTTTAGAGATGAACATTCGACTTCCGAAACAAATGATGGTTTTTGAGGACAAAATTCGTAAGTTAATTGCAGAACAAGTTCGCCGCGGGCGTATTGAAGTGTCCATTATTATTACAGGGGAAGGGCTTGTTGAAAGAAAGTTAAGTGTGAATTGGCCGCTTCTCAAGCAGTATAAATCCATTATGGAAGACGTGAAAACGAAATTTCAATTACAAGATTCCATTACACTTCAACAATTAATGGCAATGCCAGAAGTAACGGCGATTGAAGAAATGGAAAATGTAAATGAACAATTTGAACAAAATTTATATGAAGCTGTTCGCCAAGCTGCTCGTACGTTAAAAACGATGAGAGATGGCGAAGGAGAACGATTACATAAAGATATGGCGTATCGTTTACAAGAGATACACGATTGTGTAAATGCGATTATTCCGCATGCACCAATTGTTACTCAAAAATATCGTGAACGATTGGAAAATCGCTTAAAAGAATTACATAATCATGAGTTAGATGAACAAAGGTTGCTGACAGAGGTAGCGATGTTTGCGGAGCGCTCGGATATTCATGAAGAATTGGTTCGCTTGCAAAGTCATTTAGCTCAATTTCATGAAGCCCTTGAGATCGAGGAGCCTGTTGGTAGAAAAATGGATTTCATTGTACAAGAGATGCATCGGGAAATTAACACGATCGGTTCTAAGGCAAACGACTTAACAATTTCAAAATATGTTGTAGAAATGAAAAATAACCTTGAAAAAATTCGTGAACAGGTACAAAATATTGAGTAGCTGTCAAAAAATATATAAAGTTATACGTGGTGGGGAAATCGGATAGACTTACTAGGAGGCGCAAACTATGGCCATGCGGTTTTTAAAT